>MDSV01026608.1_pt1 | contig 14972 bp, 31 predicted proteins | sample 810851 | NCBI WGS metagenome assembly MDSV01 (sample SAMN05326640, study PRJNA326480) | marine metagenome | isolation source: seawater | place: Atlantic Ocean: North East | collected 2012 | reverse complement strand
GTAAGTGTAGAAATAGCGGTAACTAACAATGTTGCTTTTAACCACCAGTATGCTTTTTTCATAATAGGATTAAATTTCATTAATACCTCGCTACTTTATATTCGTAGCCTGACCATTCAGTACCTTCAGCGTCTATAAACGGTGTTAATTTCTTCTGTACAAACTTTGCTTTATCTCTAAACTGTTCCATACGTTTGAATATCTTTCCTGCTTGTATTTCTGTAAAATTATCATACACATCTTTTGACCAATTGCCTTCGTAATAAGTCATAGAAAACTCTCCGTCTTTATCTTTTATAAAGTTCTCTATTTTATCAGGTACTTTGTTGATTATATTCTTTAGATAGTGGTCTAGCTCTTTAGTTTTTCTCACCTTGCTCATTATATATTTTCTCTCTTTCTATTATATATCTAATCCTATAGCATTCAATTTAGGTCTAAAGCTATAAAACATATCATTATGATTTCCTGTATCTCCTTGATTAGCCATTTGATATAAATGGATACATTCGTGTGCTAGTGTATCAACGAATTCTTTTTTGTCTTTATAAGTAGGCAACATTTCCAACCAGAATTGTTGCGTTCCTTTTCTCTTCCAAGTCCAAGTTACCACTTGTCCTATACAATTTTGTCTAGCTAAATCTTTAATTAATATCTCATTGAACGGTGCTAGTTTTCCGTCAAATACGTGTGTATTGATTAAATTAAAATATTTTTTGATATCTTTAAAGGTAGTTTTATATTTACGAGTTTTCACTAGGGCGAGTTCTTTCTTTAGTCTTTTTTTGACTTTTTGTTTCGGACTGATTTTGGTTTGCTTTTTGTGTACTCTTCTTGCCATTCTCTTTCTCGTTTTCTATCTGCGTGTTCTAAAAATATAAACATAGTCAAGGATGCCATTATGATAATCACCAGTTCCTTAGGAACATACTCGTATAATACTTGTAAAAATTCTGCTATACTAATTACAAGCGACATTTGTATCCTTAATTAAAGAACACTTGTATTCAGTATCAGCCTTTAATCTAATTTCATTTGCAAGAGATTCCAAAATATATGGTAAGTGTTTTTCAACTATGTTAGCCATTTCTAAAGAAACAGCATACATTAACACTTTCATTTCTTGTTCCATTATAGCAGTATGGTCTACTTCATTACCAGATATCTTTTCTTTGATAACGTGAGCAATAACTGCTTTGTTATATTCACTTGATTTTATTTCACCTGCATTTGCATTTGCAAGTTTATAACCTGTAGACATAAAAGTCCACATCATCCATAAGATAATTATTAAAGCAACTTTTTTCATTATATATATTCTCTCCTTATATTTATCATTTACTCTTATACTATAGACTAAAAAGGACAGAAAGTCAAGCGATAAAAAGCAAGTAAAATCAAGGTTTTTGACCTTACTTGCTCTAAATGTTCTATTTTTGTTCTACTTTAACAAATAAATCATTCCAATTAAACGCTTCTTTGACTACAGATTCACTCAAACCTTTATAGACTCTATGTAATGTCTTATTTTTAGCGTCTAATAATAGTTGAGCTTCGTCTTGATGTAGACCTTCTAGCATTTGAATAAACAAAGTTTCTTTTTGTGTCTTTGTAGTATTCTTATCAGCACCTTTAATAAAATGCCATAATCGCTTTGCGTCATTTTTCAATATCGTATGTTCAGTACCTGCTGGCGCTTCGTTTGCCATATATGGTGGCGTACCTTCTGGTAAGTCCCACTCAATACTAGGATCAAAAGACCCTTTGATTATCATACGTAAAGACGGATGGTCATACTGTTTTAAAACAGCAATTTTCTTTGCCTTGTCTTTTGCGTTATTGACTTTTGTTAAGATTTCTGAAAATAGCAATTCATTGGATCCACGTGTTCCAGACGCAGCCATCATTGCTGATTTACTCATTAGATTAGGATGAGATTGTTCTTTTAACTGTTCAAATTTGTCAGCCATTATTTTCCTCCATTTTTCTCATTAATATTAATCGTATTACTATTTATACACCCATAAATTGCTCAAAAGGTGCAACTCTATTAAATAAAGACTTATCATACACTTCTTTATCTAGTTCTATGCCAAAATACTGTCTTTTCATCTTTTTTGCTATATATGGCACTACTCCTGACCCAGCAAATGGATCTATTACTTTATCATTTTCTTTAGATAGATAGTCTAATATAAGCCTGATAAATTGCTCATTCCACACATATAGATTAAAAGGACCTTTAACATTTCCTAGTCTTTGTGTTTCGTACACCATTATATTCTTTAGCCAATCGCCACCTCGTTTAATAGTTCCTTCTTTTGTAAAGACTAGTGTATGTTGATAGTTAAAATAATACATATCTCTTTTATCAACTGGATTATTTCTAACCATTATCTTATAGTCTTTTAATTTAAAACCATTTCTTATCATCGCTTGATAATATGTTATATGGTTTGGTAATATTTCTCCATTAATTTTTCTATCAGTTTGACTTATCACTACAAAGCCTTTTGGTTTTGTTATTCTAGCCATTTCATCACAACTCTTATTTTGAAACGCTTGATATTCTTTTATATCTTTACCCCACGGTCCTTGAGATATATCTGGTAAAGATGTAAATGTTAAGTCTACACTTTGGTCGTCTATCTTTGGAAATATGTTAAATGCGTCATCACATACAAATTGATTCCACTTCATCTTTTAATAGTCTCCTTCCTACACACCAAAATAATATGTTTTGTTTTAAATCTAAATTCTCTAACATCCATTTGTGTGCTTTTGCTTCATATAAATCGTCCAAATAAAAATCGCCAACCTTTTCAATACAAGGTTTTGAATATGATGTTTTATATGGAACAAATTCAAATTCTGGTTTAAAGTCTAAATCAAAGTAACCTCTAATCATTTTAGTTCTATCTGGTCCTATACCAACACCAATAATTCGTTTTACTTTTTTATTAAACTTCTTTAATCCTTTTAATACACAAGCAAACTGTATACCTACACCACAACTCATTACTAAAGTGTCTATCTCATCTGGTATATTTTCTACTTGAGCAGCGTTTGTATCAAACATTAAGTCTGGCTCTCTATAAATCCATTTACTAAATGACGTATTGAAATAATTGTTATCATCTATTATCTCACTCACTCTCTTTTGTAGTACAGCGTCTATGCCGTGTCCTGCAACTATTCTAACATCAGCACCATAATGTTTTGATACTTTCATCATCCAATTTTTATCCATTTTGTCAGGTTTAGTACCGCCAACTGCAATAATAGATTTAAATCCAAATTCTTTTGCAACTCTACTAATAACTGAACCTGTAGGACTATGTACTGATACAGATTGAATAACACCATTGTTATGTTCGTTCTTTATCTGTTTATAATATTTTTCAAATAGTTTTATAGTTTGTCTTACTTTACCACCATTAACATCACCATAAGGAGCATATAAGTCATCACGTTTATACCATATGTTATTATGCTTTTGTACAGGTGTTAACATTTAATTACTTCACCACTAAATAAACTTCTTACTTTATCGTTTGCTTCTAAATCAATAACTAAATGTATTCTATCTTCGTTACCACCATTAATTGCTCTATGTGGTTTTCTAGTATCAAGATACCAACACGATCCTTGTGGCATATGTGCTTCTGCTTTACTTCCTGATGTTGTCCATTGAGTAAATTTACAATCTTTATTTGTTATTATTGGTATATGAAATCTAGGCACTTGGCCATCTGCTAATCCACTATCTGGATCAACTTGGTCTGTATGTCTAAACAACTCTCCGCCACCAGGTCCTAACTTCATAAATCTAACTCTATGTATTTTAGGAGAGTTAAACTTCTCTAGTATTTGTTCTACTTCTGGAAACTCTTTTCTTAATTCTGTATCTCTTAATTTAAGTTTCTCCCAATCTGGATTATCTGCTTTATATTTCTTACCCATTTCAATTGGTTTCTCTATCTTCTTCCAATCATCAAAGTAACCTCTTAATGATATTGCTGACCATACATTATCAGGATTGTAATTAGAATAATGATTTGTAAAACTATAACCTTTGTCTTGTAATCTATCTTTAATTGATGATATTAAATGTCTACAATCTAATACTGTAGGTTTCAATGTATATGTTTCATATACTGGTATGCTAGGTACAGGTCTATCAAAATTAAAGTTAGTTTGTTCTTTATTAGGTCTAGTGTATATGCCTATAACGTCAGCAACACTTGAAAACTTAGCACCAACTTTAACAAAGAAAGTCTTGTTAGCAATATATTTTGACCATTCATCTTCTTCATTAATATATAGCCAACAATCTTTATGAGTAAAATGTACAGACTCATTAAGTTCTTTTATAATTCTTAATCTATCTTGTTCATTTGAAAAACCTAAATGTTTGATAACCATATCACCTTTATATTTTGTTCCCATAAGTACCTTAACATTGGACTTACTAAACATATAAATTGGTGTATTAGTTTTTTGTATGTAATGATGTATTATAGCACTATCTCTAATAGTGATATGTTTTTTACTTAATGCGTCAGCAATATTATTCTTTTTAAATTTACTTAATTCGTGCTGAGCGTATTCGTTGTAATTAGAAAACAAACCTTCTAATTTTTTTAAATAGTCTAATTCAAAACCGTGTTGCCAAGGTTTCATATGCACCCCCTATAATGGTATCATACAATTACTGCAAGCAAGAGTTTCTTTTAATATTCCTGTTAATAGTACAGTTGATAATACTGCATTTAAAAATATTAATGCTCTATCGTGCCATAAGAATCCTACAACTAACCAACCTACTGTACCTGTAAAACTAAAATATAAATCAAACATATGTGATACATCAGCAGCTCTAAAGCATACTGCAATCATCAACATAAGACTTGCTATCCATTTTATATACCAAGATAGGTCGTATTTAGGTGTTATCTTCTTGAAAACTCTAGTTGAGTTTAGTAATTTTATTTTATCGTTAAGTTTTAAAATTTTCTGTTCTTTCATAATAATCTTTTGTTAGTAGACACAGGCGAATTTTATACATATATGGTCGCCTGTGTCCTAGTTCAGTTAACAATTACGCTGAATAAGCGACTTGTTTACCAAATACTTTGGTGATACCAGCAGCGATAATCGCTTTTGATGGTGTACCAACTCTATAAGAAACTCCTTTTGAAGACCTATTTTCATAAATCATCATTCCTTCGTTTCTTAATTTACCAACCATTGCAGCTGGTGATTTAAGGTCGTAAGTGTTTCTTAATTGTTTCCAAGAAACATCCGAACCTCTAGCAAATAGATTTCTCACTTTTGCTGTTTTAGATAGTTTAGCTGTTGCCATAACTTTATCTCCTTCTTCTTTTTTATTAAATAAAAAATTAAACATAAGTTTAACTCCTTTCTCTATTGCATATAAAGTCTGCCGACCATTCCACCACGGAATCTTACTTTCTCGCACCATCAAGTGCTTTAAAAAAAGCATCTCCCCAGCCACTTAACTTTGGTTCGTCAAATGCCTTAGGTTTAGCACAAGCTGATAATAATATCACTAGTATTACTATCATAATTTTATTTGTCATCATCACCATTTAAATCTAGGTCAGATTCAAACATATCTGATCCTTCTTGTAAATCGTTTAACTCTTCTTTAAATCCTTTATTAAAAACATTTTTAGGTAAATGTGATTTAAGAAATTGAGAATAATCTATTTTTGCGGAGCTAGCCTGACCACCTTTGTTTCTTCTAATTGCAACCATCTTATTAGCCATTAATTGAGCAGCGTGTGCCATATCAAAATCTCTATAAATCAATCCTCTTATACAATCAATAACCAATGCTAAGTCTTTTGTAAAATTTTCTGTACTAGTTTTTAATCCCATTTCACTAAACTTTCTTAATAAATCATATCCAATTTCGTCAACTGATACCTCAACAAACTCTCTTGTCTGCTGTTCTTTTAATCTTTTTGCAAATGGAGTATCTTGTGGTTGAGTTATCTTCTTTTTAATTCTATTCTTTGGAAATATTATAACCTTACCTTTTGAAGTTTCAATATCATCATTGGTCACGTATAATCTCTCCTTTGAAATTAACTAATTTTCTTTCATTAAGAAATTCTATTAGTTGATTCCATCCACCGACAAGTTTTCCGTTAACCTTTATTTGAGGCATTGCTCTTACTTTCTTACCTATGTCTTCTAACATAGCGTCAACAGACTCAAACTCTTCCATCTTCTTCTCGGTAAATGCGAAACCAAGGCCTTTTAGTAAGGCCTTAGCCTTTACACAATACACGCAATTATTTTTGCTATATATTATTATATCTTTAATTGCTGACTTTTCCATTTGTGTCCTCATCTTTTTTCATAAGGTTATCAAATGACTTTTTAGCGTGATATTTTAAGTTGTAGGCGTCTGTAGCCTGTTCAATTGTATAATTAAACATCTTATTATATTCACCTAAAGGTAATCTTAAGCCTATCCAAGCTCTATAGTAACCATTTTTTGTTAAGGTTACATCTTGCTCAAATATCTCATATCCTCTAACTGGTGTGTCTTTAATTACGTTCACCAATACAGATTCTACTTCTGATACAACAGTTTTAGTTTCTTTCTTACCTAACTCGGTAATAAACTGTTTAGACTCTTTGTTCATTTCACCTTTGATTATATCAGCTAATTCTGCTTTCGCAATCATTTTAGCTTTTTCAATCGCAAGGTTTAAGTCAGGACTTACAGAAGTTCCAACACCAAAGATACATTGCTTTTCTTTCGCTTTACCAAATCTTGCTATATTACAAGCTTTAGTTTCAGAAAAGTCAGCCATATACCATTTAGGTACTGAATTAACTACCTTACCTTTTTCACTCTTTATCTTATAATTACCAGCACAGTTAGATACTAATAGACCTAACGCAACTACTGATAATAGTTTCATCATTTTATACATTATTGTTTCACACTCCTTTGTACATTATATAACAGTTCTTGCAATAAGTCAATGCTGGATTGGGCATACCCCAAAAACTCATCAGCGGTAACTCCATACACAATAACTAGGACTAGTGAAATTATGACTATATTCTTAATCATTATTTGACCTTCCATTCTCCGTCCTTATTTAAACACACTTTTCCGAACGACTTAAAAGCGTGGCTTTTACGACTATAATGTCTACAATACTCTGGTGTAGCAACATCACGGTAATAAAACTGAGCAAATAGTTCCCAATAAGAAGGTGTATCACTTACACCACTTCTACCATCGGAACAATATAATTTCTCTTCTTTTGAAATATCTCCATTAGCACTTTGTTTAATTATAACTTTTATATAACAATACTGGTCAGCGTCATTTTTTACTGTTTTAACATTATCATACAATATTTTTTGAGAACCATCTACAACTTTTGTACTACGTTGTACAGTTCCATCGGCATTATGCCATTCTATCTCGGTTACTTGAGCGTCTTTAACACTCTTTTTATTTAAATCACAATCTACACAACCCCAAGCGACTTCCATACATAAAAGTATAGTTATCATTATCAAAGTAGCATACATATAAATTTTATATCTTGGATCAAACATTACGGTTTCTCTACCCACCTTCCATCAGGCAACTGACAAGCAGTACCAAATACAACTTCTCTATCAACTCCACCGATACCAATTAACGGCCATTGATTTGTTATATCAACTGTATGGTCATAGTCTTTACATTTAAATGGACCTTCCATATAAGATTTTGTTATATGAATAATACCACTATTACCTGTTTTTGAATTATACCAATTTGTATAAGACGTTCCATAATCACTTGTATTTAAATGGTCTACAAATACAGCGTTGTGTACATCTTTATCACTATTGTACATTAGTTCAGCACCTGCAAAGGCAGAACCTACAGCACACGTAGCAATCAAATAAGGATTATCTGATATGTATTGTAAACATACAGTTGTTCCTGTTGTTGCACCTAACACAGCACCTGTATGTGACCTGTTAGCACAATTTGTTAGTGTTAAACTAACTAGTAAAACTAAAATTATTCTCACGTATCTCATTACATATTTTCTGACTATCAACACTCTTAACTATGTAATAGTCTTCGTTATTATCAATAACATATTTGTTAAAACCTTTGTCTTGCCAAAACGTATGAGCCTTGGCAGACACAGGTCTAAAAAAATGTGTTCCATCATTTGCACTTGTACAAACAAAATCACCAATCATTATTCACTATCCTTTTTTGTAAATAATGTCCAAGGCCATTTTGTTTTCATTTCTGACCAAGACTTTTTCTGATACTCTTTTGTCTTCTCAACTTCAGCACCAATAAAGTTAACAAGTTTACCTGGTGTTTCAGCAATCGCTGTACCAAACTCTTGTGGTGTTATTGTTTTCTTCTCATCTGCACTTGCGTGATTAGCTGCTAATGCCATACCTAGCACAAATACTGCAACTACCCAAATCGCTGGCAAATTATCTAGTAAGTATTTTTTCATACTACTTATCCTCCTCTTCCTCATTGTTGTCGTTTTTACTTTCATCAGCCAGTTTCTCAGCAAACGTCATACCAAATACACTCTTATAGAAATAATCTCTAGGAGATGGATCTGAATATGCTAATACTAGGTTGTCCCAGTTTATATCAGCGTCATAACTTTGTGGACTGTCTTTATGAAATTGTTGATGTTCTTTACAAAATTGTAATCTGTTTTTATGGATATCGTTTTCTCTTGCGTCTTGCGTTTTCTTTTTAGAAAGAGCAATGTCTTTATTCTTTGCTATTTCAAACTCTTTAAAAATGTTCTCTTTATTATAGATTGCACTCATTATATATTACCTTTCTCAATTATTGACATTATATTAACACAAACCTTTAGGATTGTCAAGTCTGCAATAAACGTCTATTTTACTTGATTTTATGCAAAATAGACCTCTATATCCACCCCTGGAGGGCGTTTTAAGCATAGTCTTGATACTTGATACATAAGGATTTCTCATTATAATTCTAGTTCTAGTTGTTTTGGTGCGTGTTCTTTTTCAAAGTTATCTACTTGATTCTCGTATCCTATAATCAATTTGTTTACAACTTTTAACACGTCATAAGTTTCTTTCTTAGCAAGCAACTTACCTTTACATAGTAAATCTTTAATATGTTTTAACTCTTCAATAAATCCTAATATGTCTACCATTGAAATATATTAGCACATAGAATTGCTATTATCATTGATGGCACAACTATACTTAATGGCCAAAACTCTAATAACTCTTTCCACAATACTACCTTTTCTTGTTTACGTTGTTTCATAACTTGTCTTTTAATCTCCATAACTAAATTGTAAAGTGGTTCTCCTTTTTGAAAGTTAGGAAAACCTAAATCATTACAAAGTTTAACTTGATTATATGCTGACGCTACAGTTTTCTTTTTTAACTCAACATTAATAGTCTTCACTTAACACTCCTTTTATGTGATTCTATATTGTTTACAAATACTCTTATCAACCTAGAAACATCTACACTTTCCTCTTTCAATGTTTTAGGATGTATAAAAATAACTCTAGAGTCATTTACTTTTAATGACTTATGTTCAACTGTATCGTCTACCACAACGGCACTATCTGTATGTTTACGCCAATCGTGTGAGCTATATCCTAATACGTCTACACTCATTATTTACCTCTACTCATTTCTCCACTTAATTGCAACATAGTATCAATATCTGATTCTTCTTTTGTTCCAAATTTAGCGTTGTCTTCACTATTAATTAATAATATAATATAATGAACAGCCTTTAACAAATCCATTCTATTCTTTCCTTGTTTTTTACCATATCTACAAAGATATTTAATTGCATTAGATAAAGAGAAATCTTTATCAATGTTTAAGTGTCTTAGCAAATCTTGTACTTGGAATCCTTCTTTAGTTGTAGAATAATGTTTACTATATGTTCCTTGAATATATGTTTTTATTTCATCTAATATTTTGTCTTCGTTATATTTCACTAGTCGTTACCTCCTTTTCCATTTAAACTCATTAAATCTTTTAATGATTGTTGTACACTTGTTAATTTTTCTTTTGGTTTGTTTTGCCTAGAAGCAACCATAAAAGCAATAAGAAATCCAATAACTGTTAAAGTTGTACCAATAAAAAACAATCCAAATCCGTGTGCTAAATCCATTATTTCATCCAATCTGTATTTTCAACGTACTCGTTCTTTTTAATAACGTCTTCTATTTGTCCAAAATAACACCAATTAGAACCAAAGGTAACTGCACCTGTATAGTTCAATTCAGTATCATAAGTTTTAGCATTTAAAGCAGTATCATTTTCAGCAGCAATATCGTTAGGTTCAGTAGCAATACCTATATTAGTAATAACTCCTTCTCTTCCTCTATTGTCTGTAATTGTGTCGCCAATATTAATTATCATTACTTACTATCCTCCTTTGCATAATATAGGTGGTCACCTACGTTATGTTCGTCAATACCTAATATATCAACATTATCAACATTTGATATTTTATTCTCAGCAGTATTAAAGTCTATTTTACCATCAAGGTAATCATCTGTAATTTTATCAACTGCTTTTTCGGCAACATCCATTGCCCATTGTTTAACTTTACTCATTAGTGTAGTCCTTTCTGCTTTTCTATTATTAGTTTTCTTGGGTTTAATTTATATGTCAATTCAGGATCAAAATCTTTTCTGAAAGATTGTCTTGTATCGTAAGATTGTCCGTAATCATTAAACATATGTTTATCGCCATCTGCAACATCACCAAATACTTCTTCGTATGTTTGATAATATTGGTCTTGGTCAATTAGTTCAATTCTAGTTGAGTTTGCAAAATTAGTAGCATTCTCTTTATAATTCCAATCACAATGTTTTAGAATTTTAAACTTCATTTTTGTTGTTTTGAATTTATCTTTGTATTTGTATGGAACGTTTCTGTAAATAGTTTCGTAGGCATAAAAGAAATCGCCTTGATGTTCAGGATCCATATACTCTCTTAAATAACAAACGTTGAAAGTATAATCAACGTCATTTAATTTAACTTTGTTTTTCATAGTGTTTTTCTTTGTCATATACGTATACTATATAGCAAATTGACCCTAAAGTCAAGCAAAAAAGCACTTATTTTACTGTATTTTTTAGATATTTGTTCTTGTTTTGTTCTAGTTCCAAGCAGTTTTAACCCATTGTTGCTCTGATTCGTGAGGCCAAGGTCTGCCGTGGAACACAGCAACACTTGCTTTTTCTTTCTTTTCAAACTTCCAGTCACCTTTGCCAAATCTAGGATTCTGTCTACTATGCCATTTATATGAATATGTCCATTCATCTGGCATTACTTTCTTATGTGGACTATTCATTACTAGTTTTGACATTGCGTTTTGGTCACCTTGTAATTTCATCAACTCACCTTTACGTTGTAAAAATGGTTTCCATACTAAATCTGTTGCAACCTCATTATTAAATTTCATTATACTAGAATTATACTCTTTCGTTGCCAAGTTAAAATCGTTTATTACTCCAAATGTCTTCTCATCTCCAAATGTTGCTAGTTTATCTATGTTGTCTATAATCACTACATCTAAATCCATATATAAACAAGGACCTCTTAATTCTGCCTCTTCACTAAACAACTGCATTTTATTCCACCAACCGCTATATTCGTGAAATCTAAACTTTCTAAACTCTATATCACCTTTTAACATCTTCTGTGGTTTAACGTGGTCTGAAAAACATATGAATTTATGTGGTATAGTTAAATGTCGTTGTACCATATTGTATAGTACTTGTACATAATCTAATGAATATTTTGTGCCATAATAAACACATACAAAATTTATCATATACCTAACCAGTTAAATACTGCTCTTATACTTAATACCATATACATACATTCCATTATCATTCTTGGCCAATCTTTATCTTTATAACCAAACCATACCCACATTACACAAGCGGCTACACTTAAAGACCAACCTACCCATTGTGTGGCTATATTTGCACTAGATAAAATGAATACACTACTTACTGCTAATAGTAAACCAATCCATCTAAACTTGTTTTTTAAGAACCTCATAGGCAATACCATTTCTCATCTCCTCTAAAGTAAATTGATTATCTGCAATCATTTTTAACCATTCTGTTATCGTCTTTGCTCCTGGTCTCATAGGTTTCTTTATATATTTTATATCTCTTGATGATATAAATGAGCATATATTTCTTTGATGGCATATAACAGGTGTCATATTTATTACTGCGTCTATACCTGCTAAACTCATATTAGTAACCAAACAATGAGCTCCTTTTAAGTCTTCTTTAATATCTGTATTCCACCATTCATTACCTGGTCTAGGTTTATTTCTAAATTTAATTGGCATATCTGTATGTTTTTTAATCTCTTCTGTAATCTGTTTAGTCCACTCATCTTGACTAATACCATTTATATGATAGGTTACAGTTTGGGAAGAAGGTGCAATTAATATATGTGTTGTTTCTCCTGTATCCCAACCTTTAAATTTCACATCAATACCTTGATACTCTAAATGTTGTAATCTTTTTCCATCGCCAACTTTACATCTTATCGTATGTATATTGCCTTTACATATTCTAAAATATGTTTTATCATAATCGTGTATTAGTGGTTCTGGATATCTTGTAATTTGTTCAGTTAAATATCCTACATCTACGTACCACCACTCTTCTTTTTTATCTATACACTCTTGTATACCTTGTATGTTTTTACCTGCTAATCCCCAAAAGAAATGGACTGGTTTGTCTGTTTCAGGCCATCCTTCTTTTAATGCTTTCCACATCTGGTGACTTAAGCATTTATTCCAGGGTATTTCGTGAAAGATATTACTCATACTACCAAATATATATTCCTAAGTATGCTGATATGAGTATAACAATTAACCAAAATATTAAATTATTCATATGATTCAAATACTGTATTTAATGGTTGATTACATCTAACAAAACTAGCACATTTTGGAATATCTTTTAATCGTCTTGCACCAATATATGTACAACTTGACCTAACACCACCTAATATATCTTCAACTGTTTCTTTTACTGGTCCTCTATCAGGTAGTATTACTTTTCTTCCTTCATTACCTCTATAACCATCTTTTCTTTTTCCGTGTATCTCTCTTGCTCTATCAGAAGACATACCATAAAATTCTCTTTTGCCATCTTTTGATTGTACTTCACTTTCGTTGTGTCCTGCTAACATACCACCTAACATTACAAAATGAGCACCAGCACCAAATGCTTTTGCTAAATCTCCTGGCATATTACAACCACCATCTGCAACTATATGACCACCAACACCATTGGCTGCGTCTGCACATTCCATTACAGCACTAAATTGTGGTACACCAACACCTGCCATTGTTCTAGTAGTACACACACTACCTGGTCCTATACCAACTTTAACTATGTCTGCACCTTGTATAATTAATTCTTCTGTCATTTCTGCGGTTACTACATTACCTGCAATAATAGTTTTATCTGGATAATCGTCCCTAACACAACTTATAAAATCTGAAAAGTTTGTGTGATATCCATTTGCTACATCTACAGTAATAAACTTAATGTCAGGATAACTCTTTAATACTTCTTTCATTGTAGCATAATCTTCAGCGTCATCTGTCCATAGTTTGTTTGTGCCTGTACATACTGATACGTACTTTAACTTAATACCATCCCCTACAGCCCTTCTCCATTGGTCTAATGTAGTTGTTTTAGTTATAGTTGTCATCATCTTATATTCTTGTATAACTTTTGCCATACTAAACGTTCCTACACCATCCATATTGGATGCTATTATAGGACAACAATCATAAGTATGACCAGAGTTTCTAAATGTAAATGACCTAGTCATATCTACATCACGTCTTGATGATAATGTTGACCTTTTAGGTTTTAATAATACGTCTTTGTAGTCTAATTTTATTTCGTTATCTAATCTCATATTCAAAGTTTTGTGTATAATCGTTTATGTTAATTTGTTTTGCACCATTTCTTATATGAAAGTGTGTCGCCATAGGTGTTAATGGAGATAGTGTTATTACTCTTTCAATTTTATTCTTTTTAGCATATTCTAATACTTTACTTACTATCTCTTTACCTGCACCTCTTTTTCTTGACCATACTGTATAAGCAATAGCAATTTTCTTTTCGTTCTTAATATCTGCTAACTCACTCATAATATCTAATTCTTTTAGACTTGTAGGAACATCATTTGTAAATGCTATACAAATAATACCTTCAATTTCATTATCATATTTTAAACCAAATATCTTACGACCTTTAGTAATTCGCCAACCTAATGTTAATTCAGGTCTAACAGGATCCTCAGATACATCTATATCATCTAGTTCAACTAGTTCAGTACCTTTGACCCATTTATAAAAGTCTTCTAACTTATTTTTCCATATTTTCATTTAACTTTCTCCCAAGCAGTTCCATTTTTTATTTCTGTCATTGTAAATTGATTAGCCAATAAACTATCAATCCATTGTTCTCTATCAGCAGGATATAAAGGATCCTCAATCAGACTATAATCGTCTAATGATACTGGTATACCCATTGATACTTTATCACAAAAACTAGGTACACCATTTACTAATGCGTCTACACATACAGTTGATTGAAAAGATACAACAGCGTGTGCCTTTTTCAATTCACTTTTAAAAGAAGTTTTAGAGCCTTTAGTTCTAACTCTAATATCTCTTTTAGTATGTTTCTTTAATTCTTTTACAGTTTCATCTAACCAATTAGGTCTATCATAAAATTTCTTTGCGTGGTCAGATATATCACATACTAATACGTAATCTCCATTTACATTCCAACTTTTCAAATCAATATGTTCTTTATACTTTTGTATTCTTTGTCTATCTTTTGCTTTTAATCTATCTATTTCTCTTATGT
>MDSV01092811.1_pt1 | contig 14974 bp, 10 predicted proteins | sample 810851 | NCBI WGS metagenome assembly MDSV01 (sample SAMN05326640, study PRJNA326480) | marine metagenome | isolation source: seawater | place: Atlantic Ocean: North East | collected 2012 | reverse complement strand
TCTTCATGTCCATACAAAACACTCTTTTGATGCTTACATATTTGGTACTACAGCTACACCTGACGATGCCTACTTATACGCTAAAGGTAATGCTATAAAACACCCTTTAGGATATGAGATGCAACTAAGAGAACCTTTAGACTTTTACGCCGTAACAGATCATGGGTTTTTATTGGGAAGCGTCGAGGATTGGGCAGATCCTAATAATGGTAAAGCAGGAACCGAACCTTTTCATAATTTAAATGCACCAGAAAATTTAACTCAAGATTCAATTGCTTATAGGTCGGGACTTTTCCAAAACTACGTCAGAAATATCGCGCAATTTAGTAATATTTGGACTAGAACTGTTGCTTATTTCACAGGAGATACCGCTAGAGGTTCCACAATTTATGATGTCAACGCTCACAGAACTGCTTGGATAGATGTGATTCGAAGCGCTCAAAGACATAATGATCCTGGTAATTTCACAACTTTTGTAGCATATGAATATACTGCTTCGACTACTAGATCAGCAAATACTCAAGGTGCGTCTGCTTTTAACTGTTGGTTGAGTGGAACCGGGTGTGCTTTTCAAGGTGCTCCTCCATTTGAGAACGCCAATTTACATAGAAACGTTATTTATAAAGGTAATAAATTTACAGTAGAGCCTTACACAAGACTTAAGTCAGTCAATCCAGAAAACCTTTGGTCTTGGATGGATGACTTACGAGATAACGGTGTAGATACAATAGCCATTCCACATAATTCGAATGGATCTAACGGACAGATGTTTGAAATGGAGAATTGGGAAGGGCTTCCTATCAGTACTCAGTATGCAGAATTTAGAATGAGAAATGAACCTTTGGTCGAGATGACGCAAGTCAAAGGTACCTCTGAGACTCATCCCATTTTATCTCCAAATGATGAATGGGCAGACTTTGAAATCATGTGGCAAAGAGTTGGAAATTCAGCCTACAGCAGACCTTTTGGCAGTTATGTAAGGCAAGCTTACCTAGATGGTCTAGGAATGGAAGAAGAGGGAAGAGGTAACCCTTATAAATTTGGAATGGTTGGAGCTAGTGATACACATACAGGCGCTATTTCAGATGATGAATCAGACTTTCATTCAAAAGTAGGTATTTTGGATGGCACTGCTGTAGCAAGAGGGTCAGTTCCTATTTCAGATCAACAGGTTCAAGATTTGACGGGTGGGAATGCAATTAGGCAATTAGCCTTTAAGAAAATTGGGGATAGAAATTTCAATAATGCTATTTTTAATACCTGGGGAGCTTCGGGTATAGCAGCCGTTTGGGCTGAAGAAAATACTAGAGATTCAATCTTCGATGCTTTTAGAAGGAAAGAAACTTATGCCACTTCTGGAAATCGAATTAAGTTGAGATTTTTTGGAGGATATGATTTTGATGAATCTTTATTAAAACGAGAAGATATTATAAAGGAAGCATATAAAAATGGTGTTCCTATGGGTCAAGATTTAGAAGCTTCAGATGGTGTAGCTCCTTCTTTCCTTGTGTGGGCGATGAGAGATAAAAATTCTGCTCCCTTGCAAAGAGTACAGATTATTAAAGGCTGGGTAGATAGAGTGTCAGGCAGGCCTCATGAAAAAGTTATAGACGTAGCTTGTTCCGATGGATTAATCCCAGATCCAGTTACCAATAGATGTCCAGACAATAATGCCTTGGTTAATGTTTCTGATTGCTCTATCAGCTCCGATAGAGGATCAAATGAAATCAAAACAGTCTGGAAGGATGATTCTTTTGACTCATCCGTTAAGTCTTTCTATTATGTAAGGGTGCTTGAGAATCCAAGTTGTCGATGGTCAACCTGGGATGCTGTTAAAAATGGAACTGAACCTAGAGAAGATCTACAGCCTACCATACAAGAAAGGGCCTGGTCTTCACCAATTTGGTACTCGTATTAATTAGTTATTAAAGGAGAGATAACATGTTACAAAATAACCCTGAGCTTTTTGAACTATCTATGTCTGAGAAAACTCAGCCGTTGATGGACCTGGTAAAAAAACACTGTGAAGAGAATATTAAGCCTATTCAGCAAGAGTATTCTGCTTTACAGAATGAAAAGGAAGATAGGTGGACTTGGCATCCTAGACAAATTGAACTCATGGAGGGAGCTAAAGAAAAGGCCAGGGAGCTTGGTCTCTGGAACTTTTTTCTACCTGATCCAGATGGAAATATTGGTGATGGTTTAACTAATCTAGATTATACGTATGTTGCAAGTGAGATAGGTAAATACCCATTGGCATCGGAAAGCATGAATTGTTCTGCACCTGATACTGGAAACATGGAAGTTTTGGAAAGAGTTGGAACTGAAGAACAAAAGAAACAGTGGCTTGAGCCTCTTTTAAATGGAGAGATTAGATCGGCCTATGCAATGACAGAGCCTAACTTAGCCTCTTCAGACGCAAAGAATATTAGTACTAGTGCAGTTCTAGATGGCGATGAATGGGTCATAAATGGAGAAAAGTTTTACATATCAGGTGCAGGTGATCCGAGATGCAAAATAATGATTACTATGGTTAAAACTAGCCCTGATGCACATCCTTCTAAACAACAGTCACAGATCTTAGTCCCAAAAGACACTCCTGGTGTAAAAATCTTAGAGGGCATGCAAGTATTTGGTCATGACCATGCACCTCATGGTCACATGCATATTAAATTTGATAATGTAAGAGTACCGAAAGAAAACATCTTACTTGGTGAAGGTAGAGGATTTGAAATATCTCAGGTTAGGCTAGGCCCAGGTCGTATTCATCATTGCATGAGGACAATAGGTAAAGCAGAAATTGCTCTTGAATTGATGGTTAAAAGGGCAGGAACAAGAGAAGCTTTTGGAAAGCCCATTGCTAAACTTGGTGGAAATTTAGAAATTATTTCTAGAGCTCGGATTGAAATTAATGCAATGAGACTCGCGGTTCTTCAAGCTGCAAAAGCCATGGATGTTCTGGGAAATAAAGAGGCGAGAGTCTACGTTAGTGCAATCAAAGCAATGGTTCCTGAAAAAGCTTGTAAGATTATTGATCAGGCTATCCAAATGCATGGAGCTGCTGGTATTTCGCAGTGGACTCCTTTAGCGGGGCTATACACCGATATAAGACATTTAAGATTTGCAGATGGTCCTGATGAAGTTCATCACATGGTAGTAGGTAGAGCTGAAATGCAAAGATATGATCTATGGTAGAGAATAGTCTCTAAAGTTTATTAATTGGGTTTGTGAAGAAAATCTTAATAGCCAATAGAGGTGAGATAGCAATTCGTATTGCTAGGACTTGCAGAGATTTAGGTCTTAAAACAGTTGGAATCTATTCGGAAGATGATGTTAACTCTCTTCATCTTTCAAAAGTAGATGAAGCACACAAGATAGATGATAAGGGAGCAAAGGCATATCTAAATATTAAAGAAATAATTAATATAGCTAGTGACTGTAACGTTGATGCTATCCATCCTGGATATGGTTTTTTAAGTGAGAATGCTTCTTTTGCATCTGCTGCTAAAAGAGCAAAAATTAAATTTATAGGACCAAATGAGAAAACATTAAGAATATTTGGTGACAAGATCTCTGCAAAAGAACTCGCTTCAAGTTTAGGCATCCCAATAATTGAAGGAACTAAAGAAAAGACTTCCGTAAGGCAGGCTGAGAGTTTTATGAAGTCATTAAAAAAGAATTCGTCAGTCGTTATTAAGGCTATTGCGGGAGGAGGCGGCAGAGGAATGAGAGTAGTTTCTAAGACCGAAGATCTAAAAGAATCTTTTGATAGAGCTGCATCAGAAGCCAAAGCATCTTTTGATTCGCCCGATCTTTACGTAGAAGAGTATTTAAAAAATTATCGACATATTGAATTTCAAGTTATTGGAGATGGAACAGGAGCAGTCAGTCATTTACATGAAAGAGAATGTTCGATTCAAAGAAGGTACCAAAAATTAATTGAAATAGCACCCAGCCCAAGTCTGAATCCAGAATTAAAGAATAAAATGGCAAATGCCTCCCTGGTATTAGTTCAAAAATTAAAATACGAAGGCTTAGCCACCATAGAGTTCTTAGTAAATGTTGAGAAAAATGACTTTAGGTTCATTGAATGTAATCCTAGATTACAAGTAGAACACACTGTGACAGAGTCTATATTGTCTCTTGATATAGTAAGAGCTCAGATTCAATTAGCTTCTGGAAAAACTTTAAAACAACTTAAACTTGAACAAAAAAATGTTTCAGAACCGAAGGGTTATGCAATTCAATCAAGAATTAATATGGAAACTATTGATTTTCAGGGCAATGCAAATCCTGGCGGAGGAATTTTTGAAAAATTTGATTTACCTTCGGGTCCTGGAGTAAGAGCAGATAGTTATGGTTATGCTGGGTACGAAACAAATCCTTTATTTGATTCTTTAATTGCAAAAATAATTACATATTCTTCAGAAGATAACTTTAAACAAGCTATCAAAAGGAACTACAGATCCTTATGTGAATTTAAAATAACTGGAGTACCTACCAATTTAGACCTATTAAAAAATATTTTAATAAATCAAGATTTCAAAAATAATAAAGTTCACACTAACTTCTTTGAAAATAATATTGAAAAGTTAACTTCGCTAAAAACACATTCTGACCTATCTGATATAAAAAGAAGTATCCCAAAAAATAAGCCAGAAAGAGGAAAAATAGAGGATTTGGACCCATTAGCTGTACTTGACCACGGTAAGTCTGGAGGAGTTTTTGTTAATCAATCAGAAAATATTCTTCAACTACATCAGCAAGATATTAAAGAAGGTTACGAAAGTGTGAATGCCCCCATGCAAGGGATGATAGTTAAATTTGATGTAAAGGTTGGAGATAGCGTATGGGAAGGTAAAACTCTGGGAATAATGGAAGCCATGAAAATGGAACACGAAATTACTTCTCAAGTTAGTGGTGTGGTAGATGATATATCTGTTGTAAGTTCAGACACTGTTTTTGAAGGACATTGCTTAATGGTCATACGTCTTTCTGACGTTGAAAAAGAGACCAGTAGTGAAGATCTAGAAGTTGATCTTGACAGGATCAGGCCAGATTTAAGAGAGGCTCTTGATAGAAAGCAAGCTAGTCATGATATTAATCGCCCTGAAGCTGTTAAGAAGAGGTACGGAACAGGCCATAGAACCGCAAGAGAAAATATTGAACATCTATGCGATGAAGGAAGTTTTCTTGAATATGGTTCTGTTGTAATGGCTGCTCAAAGGCGCAGAAGAAGTGAAGAAGATTTAATTAAAAATACAACTGGTGACGGTATGGTTTGTGGTCTAGGCCACGTTAATGGTGATTTATTTCCTGAGGATGCTTCAAGAGTTATGGCTATGTCTTATGACTACATGGTTTTAGCAGGTACTCAAGGAAAAATGAACCATGCAAAAAAAGATAGAATGTTTGAAATTGCAGAACAAAATGAACTTCCTACAATATTGTTTGCAGAAGGAGGGGGCGGTAGACCTGGAGATACAGATACTTCAGGCGTAGCAGGTTTAGATTGCTTAGCCTTTACTTATTTTGCTCAATTATCTGGATTAGTCCCTGTAATAGGAATAACGACAGGAAGGTGCTTTGCTGGTAATGCTGTTCTCTTAGGTTGTTGTGATGTCATCATTGCAACGGAAGATTCTAATATAGGTATTGGCGGTCCTGCCATGATTGAAGGCGGGGGATTGGGAGTTTTTACTCCAGATGAAGTTGGGCCAATGGATGTTCAGGTTCCTAATGGCGTTGTAGATATTTCTGTAAAAGATGAAGAAGAAGCAGTAGAGGTTGCAAAAAAATATCTTTCTTATTTTCAGGGACCAATACAAAAATGGAAAGAACCCGATAGCAGGAAACTTAGATTTGCTGTACCTGAGAATAGACTCAGGTATTACGATATGAGGGATATTATCAATGGAATTGCTGATATAGATTCTGTATTAGAAATCAGAAAAGATTGGGCACCCGGAATTATTACCTCATTTATTAGAATAGAGGGCGAGCCAGTAGGGGTGGTTGCAAATAATCCAGGACATTTATCTGGAGCAATTGATTCTCCTGGAGCAGACAAAGGTTCAAGATTTATTCAGCTTTGTGACGCTTTTGATATTCCAATACTTTCGTTAATAGATTGTCCGGGAATCATGGTTGGACCAGAGAGTGAGAAAACTGCATTAGTCAGGCACGCGAGTAGAATGTTTGTGGTTGGTGCAAATATAAAGACCCCATTGATGTCGGTAGTGATAAGAAAAGCTTATGGTTTAGGAGCACAAGCCATGGCTGGAGGAAGTTTCAAAATACCTTTATTTACCGTTACTTGGCCAACAGGTGAGTTTGGCGGTATGGGCTTAGAGGGTGCGGTTAAGCTTGGATACAGGAAAGAACTAGAAGCTATTAAAGATCCCAAGAAAAGAATAGAAGCCTATGAAAAGATGGTTGCAGATAGCTACCATAGAGGAAGGGCGGTCAACATGGCATCTCATTTTGAACTTGATGATGTGATAGATCCTGCAGAAACTAGAAACTGGGTATCTAGTGCCCTTAAATCTCTACCTCCAAAATCTCGATCTGGCAAGAAGAGACCAAATATAGATACTTGGTAATCTAGTGTATATATGCGTAAACTCCAAATTTTATTATCTTTTTTAGTAATTTATTCATGCTCTAATGACTCGTTAGAAGTTAGACCAATTAATCAAAATGATGTTTATGAAGGTGATGTAAAAAGTAATCCTAATAAAAATGTTTTCTTTGGAGATCTTCATGTTCATTCTAAATACTCTTTTGATGCTTTCATTCTTGGAAACACTGCTGGACCTAGTGAAGCCTATCGTTTTGCTAAAGGTGACAAAATAACAAATGGCTTTGGTTCTGAAATGCAACTTAAGGAACCGTTGGACTTTTATGCTGTAACTGATCATGGCATGTGGTTAGGTGTGGTTCCCGAATACGCAGACCCAGAGTCAAAACTTGGACAATTGGAAGGAACTAGACCATTTCATAATATCAACTCCCCTGAAAATATGACTCCTATTTCTAGCGCTAAAAGAGTAAATCTTTTCAGAGGAGACTACGGCAATCTTATGCTGACAAGAGGTAGTTACCTCAATATGATCAAAGCCTATTTAACTGATAATTTGGCTCTAGGTTCAAAATACTTTGATTATGATGCTCATATATCAGCCTGGGAAGATACAATTAATGCTGCTCAAGAACATTACTTACCTGGAAAATTTACTACCTTCTTAGCTTATGAATGGACGGTTTCAAGTCCAGGACCAGAAAGCGCTTCTTATCATCGTAATGTCATTTTTGATACTAAGTTTTCACCTAAGAGACCATTTACAAGAGTTGATTCGATATGGCCAGAAGATTTATGGTCTTGGCAAGATTCTCTAAGGGATAAAGGACTTGATAGTATTGCCATTCCTCACAACTCCAACCAATCTAATGGAGAAGTTTTTAAAATGGACTATTCGGATGGTAAGCCTGTAGATTTTAATTATTCAAAATTGAGAATGCGTAATGAGCCGTTGGTAGAAATAACTCAAATTAAAGGAACTTCTGAAACTCACCCAAAACTGTCTCCAAAAGATGAGTGGGCAAATTTTGAGATTCTTAATACTAGAAAGGGGAACGTAACAAAATACAGTCTTGTCCATGGATCTTATGTTAGAGAGGCGTTAGCTAATGGCATAGCACTTGAAAGCGAAGGAAGGGGAAACCCCTTTAAGGTTGGGTTTATAGGCTCTACTGATACACACAATAGTGCTAGCCCTATAGAAGAGGATAAATATTTTGGTGGAGCAGCTACGACAACCTTAATTGATACAAGAGGGGCGGTTCCCGTAGGAACTAATGATAAAACTTTTGCTTCTATGTACAGTGAACCCACTTACACCAATGATAGAGGAATGCAATTTGGAGCGTCAGGATTGGCTGCAGTCTGGGCAGAAAAAAATACTAGAGAGTCAATTTTTGCAGCTCTGAAGAGAAAAGAAACTTACGGAACCAGTGGTAATCGAATAAAACTTAGGTTCTTTGCGGGAAACACCATAAGTAAAAAAGATCTTGATTCACCAGATGCCTTATCTTTACTTTATAAAAAGGGAGTGCCAATGGGGTCTGACCTAATTCCTTCTAAAAGAGGAGAGACACCTTCTTTTGTTGTTTGGGCACAAAAAGATAAAAATGGAGCACCACTGCAGAGACTTCAGATTGTAAAAGGCTGGTTCGATAGCAGTTGGAGACAAGAAATCAAAGAAATGGTTTATGATATAGCTTGTTCAGATGGGCTCAAAGTTAACACTGAAACTAACAGGTGTCCCGATAATGGCGCTTCAGTAAATATTCAAACTTGTGAAATAACTTCCCAAGTAGGGGCTAATGAATTAAAAGTCCTTTGGCAGGATCCGGATTTTAATGAAAACATCGATGCTTTTTATTATGTACGAGTCTTAGAGAATCCCACTTGTCGATGGTCCACATGGGATGCTATCAGATCAGGAGTAGAACCTAGAAAAGAATATCCAACTACCGTACAAGAAAGGGCCTGGTCATCACCAATTTGGTATAAAACCGATAATACATGAAACAAAGACTTCTTATTTTCCTTTCTCTTGGAATTGTAATTCTTATTGCTGATATAACATTGAATAATGAGAACGATGACAAAATCACTATATTTGAATCTGAAATTAATTCTTTAATCGGGACTTGGGTTAATCAGGTTGGCAGAGAGCCTACACTGCAAGAAGTTGATGGGATCATTAAACAACTCCTAGATGAAGAAATACTTTATAGGGAAGCAATTAAACTTGGCTTAGATAAGAATGACATTATTATCAAAAGACGACTAGCACAGAAGATTGGTTTTCTCAGGCAAGAAGCAGATTCGTCTTTACCTTCGGAAGATGAGATAAGCAATTTTTATAATCTAAATATAGATAAATATTTAGTAGGCAAGCGAATAACCTTTTCTCATATTTATTTTAGTTCCAATGAAGCAGATGAAAATGAAGCCAATCAGGCTTTGATTCAAATAAAATCAGGTTCTTCTGAAATTGATTTCGGTGAGCCATTTTTACTGGGCAAAAATTTTTCTTCTAAAACAGTCCCAGAAATAGAAAGGTCATTTGGAACAATATTTTCTGAAGAAATCCAAAACATAATTCCTAAAGAATGGTCTGGTCCTCTAGCTTCTGAATTTGGACATCACCTCGTTTATGTAAATTCTATTTCAGATTCTTTTACTCCAACTTTAGAACAGATTAAAAATAGTGTTATCAATGATGTAGTTCTTGAGAAACAAAATAACTCTGTGAAAGTTTATCTAAAAGAATTAAGAAATAAATATCAAATAGAGATATTGGCAGATTTAAATGAAATATCTCAATAAATTTGTTTTTACATTTCTAGCTTTATTTCTAGCTTTATTTGCAGAAACCCATGAAATGAATCCTGCTAGATTGTCTCTTGAGGAAGGACAAGACGGATCTTATTCAGGCATATGGATGTTTCCTACAAATGCAGTAGGACTTCCTGCTGAAGTGAGTTTTACTGATTGTGAAGAAGAACAAAGAAATTTACCTGAGGTAAAAGGTAAATACCTAGTCTCTAATATTGCAATTAGTTGTGATGTGTCTTTAAAGGGTAAGGAGATAGCTTTTAAAGGCCTTACTAGACTTACCGATGCTTTGGTTAGTATAAAATTCATAGACGACACTTCTTTTGAGGGTTTGGCGACAATCAACACCCCTAAATTTATTATTCCTGATGAAGTTAACCTATACCCAACCAGCTATTTTTGGTTAGGCATAGAACATTTGTTGAGCGGTCTAGATCATATGTTATTTGTCTTTGGACTCTTATTTCTAGTTTCAGGTTTTAGTAACCTGATAAAAACGATCACTGCATTTACTATTGCTCATAGCATTACACTTGCGTTATCTGTTTTAGAAATTATAAACGTACCTCAAGCTTCAACTGAGGCATTCATAGCTCTAACCATAATTTATCTTGCTCTAGAAGTTGGAGAAAAACAAAAATACGATGCCACACCCTGGCTAATTGCTTTTGGTTTTGGCCTACTACATGGATTAGGTTTTGCTGGTGCGCTTAATGAAATTGGGTTTGGAAATGATAGTCTATTTTTCTCTCTCTTGTTCTTTAATCTAGGAATTGAAGCTGGACAGCTTATGGTTTTACCTGCATTTGGCTTAGTGATATGGATGTTTAATAACTTAACCATTAAAGAAATGAGTTATAAGTATTCTTCTTATGCTATTGGTGGTTTGGGTTCTTTTTGGTTATTAGAGAGGATCTTAGTTATACTCTAGTGCCATGTTAATTCTTCTGATAATTTTAGTGATATGGGAGGTTTACTGGACTTTTCATGCTTGTTGGTTGGCTGCTAAGTTAGGCGATAAGAAATGGTTCTTATTTTTTTTAGTTTTTCAGTTAATAGGAATTCCTGAGATAATTTATATACAGAAAAATAAGAAAAGATTATCTAATCCCGGTCAAGATAAACTTAATTAGTCTATTTATTCAAAAGCTTCATTTAGAAGCGTTTTATCTTTTTTATATCTTTTCCCAGCTAAGAAATAACATGGGATTGTAACTATGCTGATTATAGAAAACACCACGAGCATCAAAGTATAAGGTTCCTGATAATTGGCTGTCATCAATTTATCTGCCAGTATTCCTCCAACAAATGAGCCTATGGTAAGACCTATCAGGTTCAAGGTAAGAATATAAAATGATACAACAGTTGCTTTTATATTTTCAGGAACTAACTCTTGCACAGTACTAAAAGTTGGACCAAAGAAACATCCCAATTGGAAGTAACCTATAATAATACCAATCCAAAAAATTATAGACCCTGGTTCTACAAATCTGTAATAAACACTAATTGGTAAGGTTAATAAGGCCAACCAAAATAAAAACATAGGTCTTCCTTGGTCTGTATTCTCTTGCCACCAGTCGCTCAGTATACCGCCTATTAGATTGCCGGCTAAGCCAGCAAATACTCCTATCCATCCCACTATTTGGGCAATATTTGATCTGTCAAAGCCTCTTTCTTCAACCAACCAAAGTTGTTCGAAAACTGAGGCTCCCAGTGCAATATGATAAAAAATGCCACCAAGAATGGTAAATCTCAGAGCAGAAGAAACGGAAAGCGCTTTAATTAATGTTTTGATTATCTCTGCAGTCGACTCTTTAGAAAGAGTTTGCGGTTTCACTTCATTATTTTGTAAATGTTTTCGGGGACGATCTTTAAATAATAAAGTACATAGGCCTAGAACTAGACCTATGGCCCCCAATAAGTAAAAGCATTTTCGCCATCCTAAGGATTCACCCAAGTAACCTGCTATCAATAAACTGACACCAACTCCAATTGGGACACCCATATAATAAAAACCGGCGGCAAACCCCATTTTTTTTGCTGGAAAAGAATCCGACAATAAGGACATGGATGTAGGGGTCAATATTGATTCACCAATTCCAATAAACATTCTTGGAAGGGCCATGGTTACAAAACCTTTAGCGGCTCCAGTTAATGCGGTAAATACACTCCAAAGTATCACTCCAAAAGCTATCAATTTAGGTCTGTTTACCATATCGGCCAAGACACCCATAAAAAGTCCGGCTATAGAATAAAAAACTATAAAAGGTAAAGTGGTCAAAAAGCCAAACTGAGCATTTGTTAAGCCTAGATCAGGAACAATAAAATTAGAAAAACTAGCTATTAATTGCCTATCAACAAAATTCAATAAGTTAAGCAAAGTTAAGAAGAAGAGTAATCTGTAAGCGTTCAAGTGTTATCTCATTTATTTTGCATGATACTAACAGTCTTTGTACGAATGTGGTTAAATCAATTATTATAGTTAGTACATTTAAGGATATTAGTCCAGGGGGGGTAATGAAGAAACCAAAGAGGCAATGGAACAATGCTGATGCTAGGTCTTTGTTATTAGGAGAGTTTCATAACTATTTTGGAGGAAGTTATCATGCTTACCAAGAATCTGAATGGTATGTCTGGTTTTTAGGTAATCCTACTCGCTATGCAATGTTTTTCTTATTTCTTGAAAAGTACGGTAAAGGAGAGATGGTTAGCTACACTGACTTAACTCTTACAAAAAAAATTGGTCAAGTTAATCTAAAAATTGATTCCATCAAGTCCACTATCAGAGAAGCTTTAGAATTAGAGTATATAAAATCATTCAAGTCTGATGATGACCGAAGAGTCACGCTTTATGACTTGAACCCAGAGATAGTCCCGGAAGTTGCAGATTATTGTTTTTACATGAGAAGAAACAGAATGATGGAGTCTGCAAAATATATTCATTCAGATACAACCTTAAAAGTTAGCAAAGAATTAAATGATGCCCTAACAAAAGATTCAATGTTGGATGCTCTGTCCGCCATTGTAGATCATACTAATAAAGCCGTAGAAGCAAAAATAGGTCGCAAGAAAAAGCAAAACTTATCTCCTGTACCGAAAAAAAAATCAGCTAAATAATTAGTCGTATTTTTTAATTCTTTTTGCGGTTGATAGAAACCAAGAGTCATCTAGTATGTAAATCTTATTCCTAAGGATAGGATTAAAACTAGGTGTCGAACCTAACTAAATGATTTCAGCCAACATCCTTCCCAGGGATTTTAGAAATCAATAATTAGGTTAGGCGCCTTTTTTTATTCATTAAACATTGCTGTCCTTCCACCATCGACCACTATGTCTTGGCAAGTTACAAAGCTTCCTGAGTCGCTAGATAGATAGAGGGCAGCTTCAGCAATATCGCCAGCTAAGCCTGAGCGTTTAAGTGGAACAGCATTAGCAAGATTACCTTTTAATTTTTTCATTTTCCTTTCATTTTCTTCATCGGTTAGGTTATTTGCTCTTTGTGATCCTCCGTAAAAAATAGGAGTAGCGATTGCACCTGGAGATATAGAGTTAACTCGTATTTGATGAGGGCCAAGTTCTACACCAGCCATACGCGTGTAGTGCGTTACTCCTGCTTTTAGTGCGGCATACAAAGGGTCCCCTTGACGATATCTAAGACCAGCAATACTAGAGTTATTGATGATACAGCCACCTCCAGCTGCTTTCATTGGCTCGATCGCATATTTAATTCCTAATATAACACTCGCAAGTAGAAGGTGAACTCCGTAATCAATGTCGCTTTGTGTTACGTTTTCGATTCCAGCACCTACAGGCCCTCCGGCATTATTAAACAGAATATCTAACTGATTAAAATGTTGAATAGTTAATTCCACCGCGCCTTTAATTTCCTCTTCTTTGGTAATATCCACTTTTTCATAAACGACGTTATCCCCTAGATCATTTGCTAAAACTTTCCCTTTTTCTTCTGACCTACCAACAATAAGTACTTTTGCTCCTTCGGAAGCAAATAGTTTAGCTGTTTCAGCTCCTATGCCGCTTGTACCTCCAGTAATTAACGCAACTTTTCCATTTAATCTATTTGACATAATTCTTCCTCTTTATTTATCTAAACATTTATACGTTTCATTAATCAATTCAACCGATCTCCCATCTGCAGCAAAATTATTCTTCATTTGATTCATCACATATGAAACGCCTATTCTGTTTTTTGGATCTCCAAATGCACAAGAACCTCCAAAACCTGAATGTCCAAAAGACTCTTCAACAGGACCATATATAACTTTATGCATATTCATAACAAATCCAGCGCCCCATCGAGTAACCACGCCAAGAACCATGTCTCTTCCTTCTATTCTCGAACGAGTCATTTCTTTTACAGTGCTGTCTTTAAGTATTCTTAAAGATGGATCACTGGGCACCACGAGACTGTAAAGTTTTGCCAGCCCACATGCACTACCTTGTCCATTCGCAGAAGGTATTTCAGCCTCTCTCCATGCTCTGGTGTTTTGAGGTTTAAGCAGATTGGGACCTGAGCCTGAAGCCTTTTGAGCATCATTAGGTTCCGTGTTCTCGTTTTGATTATTTTCTTCTCTAGAAAAGGGAATCATTTCAGCCACTCTGTCTTCTTCAGCTTCAGGAAGTCCAATATAAAAGTCTATGTCTCTGTCTCCTGCTATCTCTTCTCTAAAATACGAACCTAGCGTCTTTCCTGTGACTCTCTTAATTAATTCAGAAGTTAACCAACCAAAGGTCATTGAATGATAACCTGAAGCTGTCCCTGGCTCCCAGATTGGCTTCATACCCGCAAGCTTTGAAGCCATTAATTCTTGATCATAAAAATCATTCACATCGTTCGTTTGGGCTCCACAAATTCCAGCTTGATGAGAGAGCAGCATTTCCACAGTAATATTTTCTTTACCGTTTTCACTAAATTCTGGCCAGTAATGAGAGACTTTTTCAGAATAGTCTAAAAGACCTCTTTCAACAGCAAGTGCAACTGTAATGGCCGCCACACCTTTTGTCGTTGACCAAACAGTTGCCAGACTATTTCTTTCCCATGGCTTAGTTTCATCGGCATCTGAGTAACCGCTCCAGATATCTATAATTGCTTCTCCGTTTTTATAAACCGAGAAGGAAGATCCCTTTTCTCTGTTGGAATCATGAAGTTCTTCAAAAAGATCTTTGACCGAATTGAATCTTTCCTCGCAATGTCCTTTAATTTCCATAATTATATTTTCCTTTAGATTGATAATAGTAACATCATAAACTCTATGAGGATTGACCGGTTCTGTTAATTAAGAACTTCCAACAAAACTTTTTATTTTCTTAAAAAAATAAAACCATTACCACCTAGAGATACATCTTCATTACTAATGTTTGCGAATTGTTGTGGACTGTTTAGAATTTCTTTGTAGCCATTTAATTGCAAGTTCAAAGGGTTTTTTGAAAGATTAAATAGGCAGGCGATTTCTTTCTTTTCTCCTCTAGTAAAAAATAAAAGTGATTCATCATTCCTAATAAATTTTATTTTTCCTACGGTTAAGTCTTTTTGCTCTCTTCTAAAATTTA
>MDSV01032552.1_pt1 | contig 14974 bp, 12 predicted proteins | sample 810851 | NCBI WGS metagenome assembly MDSV01 (sample SAMN05326640, study PRJNA326480) | marine metagenome | isolation source: seawater | place: Atlantic Ocean: North East | collected 2012 | reverse complement strand
TTATTGGAGAAATATTGATAAGAATATTCTTTTTGGTTTTTTTATCTTATTTTTTTTAGGTCTTTTTTTTTCATTTTCATCCACTTCTTCATTGGCGGGTGAGAGGTTAAATAAGGCTTATTATTTCTTTTTTTCAAAACATTTAATTTTTACTGTATTAGCTCTTTTTATAATGTTTATTATTTCAGCAATAGAGACTTCATTATTAAAGCGAACAGTTATTCCTCTTTTTATAGTATCTTTTCTATTATTAATTCTAGTCCCCATTATTGGAGTGGAAGTCAAAGGCGCTAAAAGATGGTTAGATTTATATCTATTTAGGTTACAGCCTATAGAACTTTTAAAACCTTTTTTTATCTTAGCAACAGTTCAAATATTAACTTTAGATAAATTAAAAAATTCTCAAATAAGATACTTGTTTAGTTTTCTTTTGTTAGCCTCAGTAATAATCCTGTTAATTGATCAACCGGATCTTGGACAATCAATTTTACTTATTGGAAGTTGGATTGCAACCGTATTTGTTTCGGGCGTTAGTCTCATATATATTTTTAGTTTTTTTATTATTTTTATTATCTTAATAGGCGGGATTTTATTTTTAATGCCTGAAAAATTTGGTTACATAATTAATCGTTTAGTTACATTTCTAGACCCCAGTAAAGGAGATGCCTTTCAATCCTCGACGGCTTTAAATGCCATAAAGCAAGGAGGTCTTAAAGGCCAAGGAATGGGTGAGGGAATCTTGAAAGATAGTGTCCCCGAAGCCCATACAGATTATATTATTGCTACTATATCTGAAGAATACGGTTCAGTTATTTCCATCTTAATTATCACTATTTTTTTATATATTGCTTTTAGAATTATTAAAAATTGTATTTTAAAAGATGACGAGTTTTTGAAACTTTCTTTATGCGGCCTTGCTTCACTTCTTGTTTTTCAAACATTTATTCATATTGGTGTGAATACCAGTTTATTACCAACAACAGGAATGACATTACCTTTTTTAAGTTATGGAGGTTCATCTCTTATTGGGAGCGCTGTTTTAGCTGGAATAATTTTAAATTATACAAAAATTAAATTGGATATAGATGAATAATAAAGTCAGAAAGATAATCATTGCGACAGGCGGCACAGGCGGCCATGTTTTCCCTGCTTATAGTTTGGCTAAACACCTTCTTGATAATAAGATAAATGTTGAAATAATTTCAGATAAACGAGGTTTGAGATATTTACAGGATTATCATGATATAAAAATTATTCAAATTGCTTCCTCGACTATTTTTAACAAAAATATATTTCAATTATTTTTTTCAATATTAGTTATTTTTTACTCTATATTTAGATCATTTATCTTTTTATTGATTAATAGACCAAATTTAGTTTTCGGCATGGGCGGGTATTCTTCTTTTCCGGTTTGTATAGCTGCTAAAATACTTAACATTCCATTCATTATCTATGAGAATAATTTACATATTGGAAAGGCTAATAGATATTTATTACCGTACGCGAAAAAAGTTTTTGTATCTAACAAAGAATTAGAAGGAATTTCAGAGAAATATCAGGAAAAAGTTTGTGAGATTGGCAATATCATTCGAAAAGAAATACTTAATTTTCAGGTTAAACCTGATTCTGATCAAAGTGATAGAGAGTTGAAAATATTAATTCTAGGAGGAAGTCAAGCCGCAAAAATTTTTGCAGAGCAACTTCCAAGGATTTTTAAAGAGTGTCATCAAGCTAAAATACCTTTAAAAATTTATCAACAATGTTTACCCGAGCAGAATAAATTTTTGGCTTCTTTTTATGAAGATTTAAATATTGATTTTGAAATTTTTAACTTTAGCAATAATATTTTAGACTATTTTTCTAAAATTAACTTAGCAATAACTCGCTCAGGATCTTCAATGCTGGCAGAATTGATTAATGCCAAAATACCTTTTATTTCTGTTCCCTTGCCTTCATCAGCAGATGACCATCAGTTAAAAAATGCTATTTATTATGAAAAAAATGGTTATAGCTATTTAATAGAAGAAAAAAATTTGAATACAAAATTATTCCCATTGATTAAAAAAATTAGTGAAAACATATCATTATTAAGCCAGGTAATAAGAAAACAAAGACAATATTCTGACAAATCAGTGTATGAAAATATCAACAAACAAATAAACAAGATAATAAATGAAAAATATTAGAATAGGACAAAAAGAAATTATTCATTTCATAGGCATTGGAGGGATAGGCATGAGTGGTTTAGCTCAGGTTATGAAAAATATGGGTTTTAAAATTCAAGGCAGCGATCAAAGTAAAAATAAAAGTACATTCGATTGTTCAAAATTAGGTATTAAAGTTTTCATAGGACATGCTAAGAAAAATATAGAAAACGTAACACTTGTTGTTAAATCTTCTGCTATAAAAGATAATAATATAGAGATTCAGCAAGCCAAAAAAAGAAAAATTCCAATTTATTCACGAGCTGAAGTTTTAGCTAATGTGGTTTCGTTAAAAAAAAATATAATAATTACTGGTTCTCATGGAAAAACTACCACAACATCTTTAGTAGCAAAAATCTTATCTGATCAAAAATTAGACCCAACCATTATTAACGGAGGAGTTATTAATTCATTTAACAGTAATGCTAAGCTAGGAAAAGGTGATTGGGCTATTCTAGAAGCAGACGAGTCTGATGGGAGTTTTTTAAAGTTACCAGTTAACTATTCAATAGTAACTAATATAGATTTTGAACATATAGATTATTATAAAAACTATAAAAATTTAGAAAATGCATTTATTCAATTTATAAAAAAAACTCCACCAATTGGTAAATCTTTAATTTGTATTGATAATAAAAATATTAAGAAAATTTTAACCAGAATAAAAAATAAAAATATACTAACATATGGGTTTAACAAAAAAGCTAATTATAGAATTAGCAATCCAAGATATAATGCCGCTTATTCACTATTTGATCTGCATTATAAAAATCTAGATAATAAAAAAATAACAATTAAAAATATTAATTTAAAATTACTAGGCAAACATAATATTCTTAATGCATCTGCAGCAGCAGCAGTTTGTATAAATCTTGGAGTAAAGACTGACATTATTAAAAAAGCTTTAAAAAATTTTTCTGGAGTTCAAAGAAGAATGACTAAAATATTTACTAAAAATGAAAATGAATTTTTTGATGATTACGCCCACCATCCAACGGAAATTTCTTCAATCTTAGAAGGAGTTAGTAACGTCTATAATAAAAGAAAAATTATTACAGTTTTCGAACCCCATCGCTATTCTAGAGTAATGTCATTAAAAAAAGCTTTTTCTAAATCATTTATAAAATCAGATTTAGTTTTAATTTGCCCCATGTATGCTGCAGGTGAAAAGAAAAATTCAAATTTTAATCTATTTAATTTTGCAAAATTAATATCTAAGAACTCCAAAACTCAAACAGTGCTTGTAAAAAATCAAAAAGAATTATCAAATTACTTTAAAAAAAATCTAATAAGCGATGAAATTATAATTGGTATGGGTGCGGGTTCTATTTCAAAGTGGATGAGAGAATTAAAATCTATTTTATGAATTTAAATACAGATCTTTTACAAAAAAAATTTGGCAAGAGTCTAATAATTAAAGAAAATTTATCAAAATATAGCTGGTTCAATTTAGGAGGCCCTGCCGATATTTTTTTTCGACCAAAAAACAAAGATCAACTAATAGAATTTTTAAGAGAAATTGGGAAACATAATTATAAGGTACATATTTTGGGAGCAGGCTCAAATACTTTAATTAGGGACTCCGGCATAGAAGGCGTGGTGATTAAATTAAGCTCTAAGTTTTCAGATATTAGGTTATTAGAAAAAGACACAATAGAAGTTGGCGCAGCTACATTAGATAGAAAAGCTTCAGATTTTGCAAAAGATAACAATATTAGTGGAATGGAATTTTTATCTTGCATTCCTGGTTCTATAGGCGGCGCAATAATCATGAATAGTGGATGTTATGGTTCAGATATTTCTAAAATTTTATTATCTGTTCAGGTAGTTGACGACAAAGGTAACGAAAAAAAAATAAAAAATAATGAGATCAAATTTTATTATAGAGGCACAGACCTTCCAAAAAATTATATAATATTATCTTCAATACTAAAGGGAACTGTTTCCTCAAAACAGTTGATTGCAAAAAAACAAGAAGAATTAATTCAAAAAAAAAAGAATCTCAACCAAGTCAAATAAAAACTGGCGGCAGCACATTCAAAAACAATAACGATAAAAAAGCATGGATGCTGATCAAAGAATCTGGTTGTGATAAATTTTATGTAGGAGACGCAAAAATTTCCGACAAACACTGTAATTTTTTTGTAAATGATGGAAAAGCTAAAGCTTCAGACATAGAAAAGCTAATCAATAAAGTAAAAAAAGAAGTACAATCTAAAACCGGAGTTAATCTTGAGCTAGAGATTAAAATTATTGGCGATGAAAAATAAAAAAGTTTTAGTGGTGCTTGGCGGCACATCTGGAGAAAGAAAGGTTAGTCTTGACAGCGGAAGAGCATGCGTGAAAGCATTAAAGAAACTAAATTATACTGTTTCAACTTTTGATCCTAAGAGAAAACCATTAAATTTAATCGATCAAAATAAAACAGATGTCATTTTTAATGCCCTCCATGGAAAAGATGGTGAAGATGGGGTTGCTCAAAGCTATTTTGAATATTTAGGAATTCCCTATACCCATTCAGGTGTAATTAGCTCATATAATGCAATGAATAAAATAATTTCAAAGGAAATATTCAAAAAAAATAAGATTAAATCTCCAAAATATTTTGTACTTGAGAAAGAAGGTTATAATAAAATTAAATTGAATAAATCTATCAAAAGAAAAAAGATTAAATTTCCTATCGTGGTTAAACCTATAAATGAAGGTTCTAGCATCGGAGTAAAAATATGTAAGAATATTTCAGATCTTAATAAATTTACAAAATCTCTTTTTAAAAAATATTCAGAATTAATTTTTGAACCCTATATTGGAGGGCAAGAAATTCAAGTTGCTGTTATCAATGGCACTTCTTTAGGTGCAATTGAACTCCAACCAAAGAGACAGTTTTATGATTATCGAGCTAAATATTCAAAATCAGCAAAGACCAAACATATCATGCCAGCCAATTTAAAAAAATCTAAGTACAAGGAGGTTCTTCAAATTGCAAAAAAAGCACATAATGCTTTGGATTGCAAAGGTATAACTAGATCAGATTTTAAATTTTTTAAAAACCAGTTTTATCTTTTAGAGATTAATACTCAACCTGGCATGACAAGTTTATCATTAGTTCCAGAGATAGCTAATTACAAAGGAATATCTTTTGAAAATTTAGTTGAAAAAATATTACTCAATGCCAGCATAAATAGATGAAAAAATCATTCTTTGGGTTGATTATACTTTTTATTCTTTTAACCACTTATACTCCAAAATTTAATTTTGTTATAAATTCAAATTTAAATATTAAAACAATTAAAATTGAAAATAATTCAATTATAGAACCTGATGCAATTAAGAAAAAGTTAAATTTTTTATATGAAGAAAATTTATTTTTTTTAAACATCAAAGATATTGAGGAAAATTTGAGGAGCGAAACTTTTATTGAAAGTTTTAGTATTAAAAAAATTTATCCAAATACGTTAAAATTGATAATCGTAGAAAAAACCCCCATAGCAATTTTGCAGAACAAAAAAAAAAAATTTTATATTTCAGATAAAGGTAATTTGATCGCTTTTATAGATATAAATATATATAATGATTTACCAACAGTCTTTGGAAAAGGAAGAGATTTTTATTCTTTATATCAAGATCTTCAAAATATAGATTTTCCACTAGACATGATAAAATCTTTTTATTTTTTTGAGTCTGGAAGATGGGATTTGATTATGCATGATGATAAAGTTATCAAATTACCAATTAAAGATTATTTATTTAGTCTAAAAAATTTTATGCTTTCAAAAACCAATAGTAACTTTAATAATTACAAAATATTTGATTATAGAATTAAAGATCAGCTTATTTTAAATTAATGTATGCAAACAGATACTCCAAATCTTTTTGTTGAGATAAACTACTCAAATTATATTTTTGTAGCAGGCGTATATGATGATAATCAGAATTTAAAGATTATTGAAAAAATCATTGTGCCCAATGAAGGTATTAATAAAAATAAATTTACAAATATTAATCAAGCTCAAGAATCAATAAAAAGAAATATTGAAGTAATTGAAGATAAATTAAATTATGTTTTTAAAGAAGTAACGATTATTATAGATAATTTTGATTATTCATGTGTAAATATTTCAGGATTCAAAAAGTTAAATGGATCTCAAGTTTTAAAAGAAAATATTTCTTATATCTTAAATTTACTTAAATTAGCTGTTACAGAAAACCAAAAAGAGAAAACTATTTTACATATTTTTAATTCTAAAAGTGTTTTAGACGGGGTTTGTGTTGAAAATTTACCAATAGGTTCATTCGGAGATTTTTATAGTCACGAACTTACATTTTTTCTTATTAGCAATAATGATCTTAAGAATATTAAACAAATTTTCAATAAGAATAATTTAAACATAAAGAAAGTATTAATAAAAAATTTTATTGATGGCACTCAACTAATTAGTAAAGACAATAATATTGAGACTTTTTTTAAGATTAAAATAAACAAAGATAGTTCTAATATAAGTTTTTTTGACAAAGCTTCATTTAGATACGTAGAATATTTTAATTTTGGAACAAGCATCATTTTTAAAGATATAGCAAAAGTCTGCTCTATTAATCATGAAGTTATTGAAAAAATTTTATTAGATAAATTTTCTAAAAATAAAAACTTTGAAGATAATGAGCTTTTGGAAGAAAAATATTTTACTCAAGGAAATTATAGAAAAATTAGAAAGAAATTAATTGCAGATATAGTAGATTCAAGAATTGAAGAAATTGTTGGTATTATTTTAAAAAAAAATATTAACATAGAGTCCTTTAAAAAAAATAATGTTGTAATTTATATAAATATTGAGAACGAACTGATTTTTGATAATTTTAAGGAAAATTTTAAATTTTATTTTTCACAAGATTATAATTCTCAGCCTTATTTCATTAATGATTTTTCAATAGATGAATCAATTATGAGCACAGCTCATTTGTCAATCTACGGTTGGAAAAAGGAAGCTATACCTGTCACTCAGACAAAAAACTCTTTAATTACTAGGATTTTTCAGTCTCTATTTGGGTAGCTTTATTGTTATTTTTGGAAACATTTGTTGTTTTAATTCCTTTTTATCAATTCTGTATAAAACGTGATGCTTCAATCTAATCAAAAAACTATAAAAGAAAAGATAGATTTAAAAGGTGTCGGTTTACATAATGGTGTAGAAGTCAATTTAACTGTAAAACCTTCGCAACCTAACACTGGAATAATTTTTAAAAGAGTTGATATCAATAGTAATAATATTATTCATGCGAACTTTAAAAATGTGGTTGAACCTATTTTGTGCACCAAGATAAGAAATGAAAATGGAGTTACTGTATCAACCGTCGAGCATTTAATGGCAGCTTTTTATGGCGAGGGTATCGACAACGCTTTAGTAGAAGTTGACGCTTCTGAAATTCCAATTATGGACGGTTCAGCAGTAGATTTTGTGGATGCAATAAGATCAGTAGGAGTAGAAGAGCAAAACGAACCTAGAAAATTTATTAAAGTATTAAAAAAAGTTGAAGTTAAAGATGGACAAAAATTTATTTCTATAGAGCCACTTAATCAAGATTTAATAATTGATTTTGAAATTATTTTTAACAATCCATTAATTAGAACTAGAAGAAAAGAATTTAAATTTAGCAATGATGATTTGACTGAAATATATAACTCTCGAACTTTTTGTTTATATGAAGAGATAGACAATATTAAAAGAATGGGTTTAGCTAAAGGTGGATCATTAGATAATGCTATAGTAGTTCAAGGGAATAAGATTCTAAATGAAGATGGCTTAAGAAACAGAAACGAATTTGTTTATCATAAAATACTGGATTGTTTGGGTGATATAATGCTATCAGGTAATCGTATATTTGGTCATATTAAAACATCCCAAGGCGGCCATGCTCTCACTAATAAATTATTGATGAAATTTTTTTCAAATAAAGCTAACTGGAGCTTAGAGAATTTTGAAAATATTGAAAAACAAAATGAAAATTCTTATAAAAATCCAGTAGCTATCGGCGCTTAATATCATATAAATTTACCATTCCATTTTAATTTGCTATTAATTAGAGTATGTTTCAAAAAATTATTCTAATTTTTATATTTGTTTTTTCTTTACAATCTTGTTCTAAAAACGAAGTTAGTTATGAACCTAAAGATAAAGTTGATCCATATGTTTTATATCAAGAAGGTTTTGAATCATTTGCAAGAGGAGATTATTTTTATGCAAATAAAAAATTTTCAGAAGCTGAACTAAATTTTGAAGTTATAGAGTTCGCAGCGAAATCAGCAATAATGTCAAGTTATGCACTTTATGGAATTAATTTTTATGATGATGCATTAGAAAATCTAGATAGGTATCTAAAAAAATATCCAGCAGATAAAAATGTTATTTATGCTCATTATTTAATTTCATTAATACATTACGAGCAAATATCGGATGAAAAAAAAGACCTAAAACCTTTGTTGGATGCTAAAGCTAAAATAAATTTTTTTTTAAAAGCATATCCTGATTCTGACTATGCTTTTGATCTTAAATTTAAAAAAGATTTAATCCAAAATCAGCTTGCTGCAAAAGAAATGTATGTAGCCAAATATTATATATCAACTCAAAAATGGGTACCTGCAATAAATAGATTAAAAGCAATAGTTGATAAATATCAAGAAACTATTTTTATTGAAGAAGCCCTTCATCGATTAGTAGAAATTCATTATTATTTAGGCCTTCCAAAAGAAGCAAAAAAATATGCCAAAATTTTAGGTTATAATTATAACTCGAGTAAATGGTTTGAGCAGTCTTATAAAATTTTAAACAAGGATTATAAAATTGTTAAAAAAAATAAGATTGAAAAAAAGGATGAAGGTTTTTTTAAAACAATCCTTAAAAAAATAAGATGATTTAGATGAACAGGAAAACAGAAATTATAAGTATATATAAAAAAAAAATTAATCTTCTAAAAAAACATGATCAATCGTACTTTAGCAATGATAATCCCGAGATATCAGATGCTCAATACGATATTTTGAAAAAAGAAATTATTGATTTAGAAAAAAAAAATTACTTCTTAAAGAAATTAAATTTAAATATTAGGACAGTTGGCTCACCACCTTCTAATAAGTTCAAAAAAATTAAACATTTGAGACCAATGCTTTCTTTGTCAAATGCTTTTGACAGAGATGACATAAAAGATTTTATTAGCAAGATTAGTAATTTTTTAAACAGTAAAGATGAAAATATTGAATTTTCTTCAGAGCCAAAAATAGATGGTATTTCTGCAACTTTAATTTATGAAAATGGAATTTTAACCAAAGGTCTTTCACGAGGTGATGGCGTTATCGGAGAAGATATTTTAGAAAATCTTAAAACTATCAATGAAATTCCAAAAAAAATAAAAGGCAAAAATGTTCCTTCTTTGTTTGAGATTCGAGGAGAGATATACATTGGAAAAAAAGATTTCAATAATATCAAAGGGAATTTTGCTAATCCAAGAAATGCTGCAGGCGGATCGCTTAGACAGAAGAATCCAAAAGAAACAGCTAAGATACCCTTAAAATATTTTGCTTATGGATTTGGTGCTATAGAGCCAATGATATTTAATACTCAGTTAGAATTTTTAGAGAAGATAAAAAGTTGGGGTTTTTCTATTAACCCATTAGGAAAAGCAGTAAACAGTTTGGATGAGATTGAAGCTCAGCATTCATATATAGATTCAATAAGATCATCGTTGGATTATGATATTGATGGATTGGTTTACAAAGTTAATGATTTAAAATTACAATCAAGACTAGGTAACACTTCAAATTCTCCACGTTGGGCTATTGCGTATAAGTTTTCTGCTGAAAAAGCGGTTACAAAAATTCAAGATATAGTTATACAAGTCGGAAGAACGGGAGCAATAACACCTGTTGCAAAGGTAGTACCAGTAACAGTTGGCGGAGTTGTTGTTTCAAATGCAACATTACATAATGAAGATGAAATTAAAAGAAAAGATATTAGAATAGGTGACACGATTCAAATTCAAAGAGCAGGAGATGTAATTCCCCAAGTAATTTCTGTAGATGTGTCAAAAAGAAATCCAAATAGTATAAAATATATTTTTCCTGAAAAATGTTTATGTGGCGCAATTACAGAAAAAGAATTAAATAAATCTACAAAAAAAGAAGATGCTGTTAGAAGATGCTTAAAAGGGTACGAGTGTGATTTTACGGCAAAAGAGAAGTTAAAACATATTGTATCTAAAGATGCTTTTAATATTGATGGTCTTGGAAAAAAAGTAATAGATCAATTTTGGGATTTAAAATTAATTAGAAAACCATCTGATATTTTTAAGATTAATTACAATAAAATTCAGAATCTTGAAGGATGGGGAACATTATCAATTAACAATCTTAAGAAAGCAATTGATAAGTCAAGGATTATAGAACTAGATAGATTTATTTTTTCAATTGGCATAAGGCATATCGGACAAGAGAATGCAAAAATTTTAGCAGATTTTTTTAAATCTATTAATAAATTTTCTGATCTATTTAATGAAAAAAATAGAAAAAAAATCTTAGAAAATTTAATCGATCTTGATGGGATTGGTGAAACTCAAATTTACTCAATAAATAGTTTTTTTTCAAAGGATAAAAATATTGAGATTGTAGAAAAATTAATTGATAAGTTAAAAGTAAAAGATTTTAAAGTTCAGAATAAAAAAGGAAAATTTTCTAATAAAACCATTATGTTTACAGGTGGTTTTGAAAAGATGAGTAGATCTGAGGCAAAATCATTAGTTGAAAATAATGGAGGAAAGGTTCTAGGAACAATTTCAAAAAAATTAGATATTTTGGTAACGGGTAATTCTAAACCAACTAAGAAAAAGATCGAAAATGCAAGAAAATTAAATATTAAGATTATTAAAGAGGGTGAGTGGTATAAGATTTTAGATCTTTGAACAAGCTTGTTTTAAATCGAATAACTCTGATTTATTCATGAACTTTTTAAGATTATTAAAAACATTTTTGTGGTAATGATTTAGCCAATTAATTTCATTTTTTTTAAGAATATTTTTATTTATTAAAGATTTATCTATGGGAGCCATTGTTAAACTATCAAATGCATAACCTTTTTTGTTTTTTTTTACTCTGACAAGATTTTCAATTCTTATCCCAAATTTACCATTTTCATAATATCCAGGCTCATTAGAAACTATCATTCCTTCTTTAAAATTTATTTTGTTATTCTTTGATATTGCGTGAGGTCCCTCATGAACATTTAGGAAATATCCAACTCCATGACCTGTTCCATGAGCATAATCTAAATGAATTTCTCTTAGAGGTTTTCTTGCGGCAATATCAATCTGGTTACCGCAAGTATTACTTTTTAATTTATAACTTGCTACTGCAATATGTCCTCTTAACACTCTAGTAAAAATATCTTTAACTCTTTTATTATTATTATTTAGCGAAATTGTACGAGTAACATCTGTTGTGCCAAAATTATATTGCCCACCAGAGTCCACTAAATAAATATCACCTTTTTTTAATTTTCTATTACTTTTTTTGGATGCTTTGTAATGAATAATTGCGCCATTGGGACCAGACCCCGATATTGTTGGAAAACTTAAAAATTTAAAATTTTTATTTTTTTTTCTAAATCTTAATAATTTTTCTTGAGCATTAATTTCATTAATATTTTTTTTTCTGTAATTTTTTTTAAGCCAAAATAAAAATTTTGTAAGCGCAGCACCATCATAAATATGAGACTTTATAGTATTTTTAATTTCCATTTTAGATTTTATTGATTTTAAAAAATAAATTGGATCTAAAAATTCAACAATCTTATTATTTTTCTTTAAAATATTTTCGAAATATATGGAGCATGAAGAAGAATCTATTGAAATCTTTTTATTTATAATTTTTGAAAGAAATAGATCAGTATATTTTATGTCTACAAATCTAATATCTCTAAATTTTTTTTTAAAAGAATTTTCAATCTTTCTTAAATCACAAAAAAAATTAATTTTTTTATTAGAATCCAGGGCCAAGTAAGAATTAGGAATCGGTGTAAACTCCGAGTCTTGGCCTCTTATATTTAGAAGCCACGCAATATTTTCGCTTGCCGAGATAAATTGAAAGTCAATTTTTTTTTTGTTCAGTACATTGATTAATTTATTAATTTTAAATTTATAATTTTTACCAACTGCTTTTTCGGGTAAAATATAGAATTTTTTTACATTGCTGCTTTCTTTTTTAACCCACAATTCATCAATTAGATTTTTCCTTATAGACAAAAGCTTACAATCAGTTTTATCGAAAAATATTTGCAATGTTTTTTCTGTATGTAATTTTGGATCAAAACCGATGTTCAATTTTTTCTTTTTTAAGACATTTGATGGCAACCTATTAGGCATAGTAATAACATCAAAGAATTTTCCACTTTGGATTTTAGCCTGCAATGTATATCTGCCGTCAACAAATAGATAATTCTTATTTTTTAAGATTAAAGCAAAACCATAAGATCCAGAAAAATTACTTATGAATTTTAATTTATCTTTTTTTTCAGGAATATACTCGCCAAAAAATTCATCATTCTTTGGCACAATGTATCCATCCAAATTATAGTAATTAAATAATTTTTTTAGTTTATTTATTTTTTCCATTTGAGCATTTTATTTTTTTTGTATCTATCCCATCCAGGACTTCTGTATTCTGCATCGAATTCAATTGAACTATCTTGATTAAATTCAAAATCATCAATTGTCTTATCAATATTTATTTCATTTTTCTCAACGCCATCTTCTGGAATTTCATTTATAAATCTAGATGGTAAAGCATCCATCCAATCGCCATGATAAGCTCTCTTCATAGCAAATGATAAATATGCCTCTTTCTTAGCTCTGGTGATTCCAACATAGGCTAACCTTCTTTCTTCCTCTAAAGCAAAATCTCCTTTTTCCTCGAGAGATTTTTGATGAGGAAATAATCCCTCTTCCCATCCAGGTAAAAAAACCACATCAAACTCCAATCCTTTTGCTGCATGCATAGTCATTAGATTTACTTTAGCTCCTTCCCATTCTTGATCTATCGAAGTTGCTAGCGCAACATGTTCTAAAAAATTTTGTAGATTATCATAATCTTGCATGGCTCTTAATAATTCTTTTAAATTTTCTAATCTATTCTCATTTTCTAAATCTTTTTTATTTTTTAAAATTGCAGAATATCCAGACTCATCCAAAACCAATTTAAGCAGATCATAGTGTGTCATATTCATAGAGTCTTTTCGCCATTTGTGAATTCTATTGATTAATTGTTTCAGAGCAATTTTGATTCTAGGTTTAAATTCTCCTTTTTCTAAAATTTTTATTATAGAATCTTCTAAACAGAGTTTGTGCTGGCTACCAAATAAATAAATTTGATTTAAGGTGCTTTCACCCACTCCTCTTTTTGGCGAACCAATCACTCTTTCTAAAGCTAAATCATCATATTTTTGATTAATAATTCTTAGATAAGAAACTGCATCTTTTATTTCTGCTCTTTCATAAAACTTAATCCCGCCTAAAACTCTATAACCTATACCTACTTGCAGAAATCTTTCTTCAAATTCTCTTGTTTGATAAATAGCTCTAACCAATATTGACACATTGTTAAGAGAATATTTTTTTTTCAGATTACGCTCTATGATGTCACTAATTCCTTGAGCTTCGTCTTTGCCAGTTTTATAACAATTTAATTTAACCGGCTCTCCTTGAATTGCAGATGACCATAATTTTTTCCCCACTCTATTAGAATTGTTAGAAATAAGCGTCGAAGCTGTTTCTAAAATATTTTTTGTGGATCGATAATTTTGTTCTAATTTAAAAACTTTACAATTTTTATAGATTTGGTCAAAAGTTAAAAAATTTTTTATTTCTGCTCCTCTCCAGCTATAAATAGATTGATCATCATCACCAACGCAGCAGATATTTTGTTTTTCATTAACTAAAAAATTTAACCATTTATTTTGAATAAAATTAGTATCCTGAAATTCATCGACCAAAATGTATTTAAAGTTTTTTTGGTAAATTTCTCTTATATCTTTGTGTTCTTCAAAAAGTTTTACACAAAATAAAATTAAATCACCAAAATCAAAGGCATTTAAATCTTTTGTTTTTTTTTGATATATTTCATATATTTTTAAAATTGATTTAATAATAGATCCTGACTTTTCAATTTGGACATCTTTTGGTAGAAGACCTTTGTTTTTCCATTGATCAATATGATACATAATTAACTGAGGTGAGAATTTTTTTATATCTAAATCTTTGCCTTTGACTATATTTCTAATCAATTTTTTTTGATCTTCGGTGTCTAAAATAGTAAAATTACTTTTATAATTTAATGCTTCCGCATGTCTTCTAAGAAATTTAACGCTAATGGAATGAAATGTTCCTAGCCAAGGGACTGCATTTGAATTACCCTTTATGTGAGTCATAATTCTACTCTGCATTTCTTTTGCAGCTTTGTTAGTAAAAGTGACGCACAATACTTGGTTTGGCCACGCTTTTTTTTGATTAATAATATGAATTAATCTTGTTGTTAGAACTCTTGTTTTTCCAGACCCGGCACCTGCTACAATTAAGTTTGGACCCTCAGTATTTAGTACCGCTTCTTTTTGCTCTTTGTTTAAATCTTCAATTAATTTATCTATGCTATTCATATTAGAAAAATTTCATTTATACACTAGTTATAAAAATAAAAAAAATGATTAATAAAATTTACAAAACAATTCACAACAAGT
>MDSV01147417.1_pt1 | contig 14984 bp, 15 predicted proteins | sample 810851 | NCBI WGS metagenome assembly MDSV01 (sample SAMN05326640, study PRJNA326480) | marine metagenome | isolation source: seawater | place: Atlantic Ocean: North East | collected 2012 | reverse complement strand
TTTTCTGAAGTTTCATTATCCTCAGTGCTTATAGCAGAATTTTTCTTTAACAATATTGATAATAAAGTTCCAATCTTTTCAGAAAGATCTTTTCTGTCAGCAATTAAATCAACAAAACCAGTTTTTTGTACATAGGAACTCTTCTGGAATCCTTCAGGAAGATCTTCCTTAACAGTTCCTTGTATTACTCTTGCACCTGCAAAAGCTATTAAAGCATGATCACTCTCAGCTAATGCTATATCACCTAACATAGCATAGGAAGCTGTAATACCTCCGGCAGTTGGATCTGTTAAACAAACTAAATAAGGAAGATTATTTGCTTTTAGCTCATTTATTGCTAATGTTGTTCTTGTCATTTGGGATAATGAGATTAAACTTTCCATCATCCTCATTCCTCCACCAGAACTAAAACATAAAAATGGTGTTTGATTTTCTATAGCATGTTGAATGCCATATAAAAAAGCTTCTCCTTCAGCAGCTGCCATCGAAGCACCTAAAAAATTAAAATCAGAAGCCACCGCAGTAATTTTAATATTATTTATTGATCCACTAACAACCATCATACCACAATCCATACCAGTTTTCTTTCTAGCATTTTTTAACCTATCTTTATAAGATTTTGAGTCAGTCCAATTTAAAGGGTCATCTTTTGGAATAGGAGTTTTAAATATTTCATAATTATTTTTTCCAAAAAATATATCAAATCTTTGCTTTGGGTTAATTCGAAGATGCTTATTACATTCAGGACAAACCCAAAGATTTGCTTCTAAATCTTTTTTTAAAACTGGACCTTTACAACATGAAGTCCAATCACTGTTAGCCATATCCTCTTTTGTTGCTCTTTTATGGATAGCAGATTTAATTTTTTCACCTGCTTTAATAATTTTTGTAATCCAATTCATGTAATTTTGTTTTTTAGTTTTTTGACTATATTAGTAACATTTGTGACAGCATTTTGTCTCTTTTTAATAGAATTAGTTATTTGCTTACAAATCGCACTTCCTACCACTAATCCATCAGCTTTTTTTAATGATTTTATTGTTTTTTCAGTAATTCCAAAACCAATGACAACATTCTTAGATTTATTTTGATTCTTAATTTTAGTATACTCTTTCAATATTTTACTTGATGAAACTTTTAATTTTCCACCAGTAGTAGAGAGCATACTGATGTAATAAATCATATCATGGGAGTCTTTTACTATTTGTTTCAACCTTTTTTTTGAAGTGGTCGGTGAAATTAATTGAATGAAATTGATCTTTTTTTTTTTACATTTTGATGCAAAATATTTATTTTCTGGATAAGGTAGGTCAACTACAATCAGTCCATCAACATTTGATTTTTTACACTTTAAGATAAATTTATCTTCATCGTACTGATAAATAATATTATAATAACCCATTAAAATAATTGGCTTATTTTTATTATTTTTTTTAAATTTACTTACAATTGAAAAGACATCATTAATTTTAATACCATTTTTGATTGCACGGTAGGAGCTTGTCTGAATTTGACCTCCGTCTGCAATAGGTGTGTTATGAGGAAATCCTAATTCACATATGTCTGCATATTTTGAAATTGATTGTAATATTTCTAGTGATTTACTTTTCGTATAGTCACCAGCAACTGTATAAGTTAAAAGCGCAGGTCTCCTCTCTTTTTTTGCTATATTAAAAGATTGATTTATTAAAGAATTATTCATTTATATTTTCCAAATCTTTTTTTTAATATATCCCTATCTTTTTTTGCGTCTCCACATGAATTAACTATAATAATTGTATCTTTATTCAATTTTGGAGCAATTTTTATGGCCTCTGCAAATGCATGACTTGGCTCTAAACTTGGATTGAGTTTTTCAAATTTTGTTACAACTTTGTATGCATTCAGAGCTGCCTCATCAGTAGCATAAGTATATCTTGCCCTTTTTGTGTCTTTCAAGAAACAATGAATTGGAGAAACTGAGGGATAATCAAGTCCAGCAGAGATAGATTCTGTCTCTTTTATTTGTCCCTCATTATCTTGACAGCAATAAGCGGCAGCTCCGTGCAATATTCCTATTTTTGCTCCTCTACTTAAGGGTGCAGCATGAAGCTTTGAATTCTTTGGCCCCCCAGCTTCAACACCAATTAATTCAATCTGTTTTTTATCATAATCAATGAATTCACTCCAGAAACCGTATGCAGAACTTCCACCTCCCACACAGTTAATTAACTTTATTTTGTCAGGAATCTTATTAAACTCAAATTTTATTTGCTTTTTTAATTCTTTTGAAATTTGGGCTGTGCTCCATCCACAAATTTTAACAAATATGTTTGGCCCAACAGTACTTCCAACTGCCATATGACAATTATCACAATTTGAGACCCAATACCTCATACACTCACTAACAGCGTCAACCAAGGTTTGACTTCCTGAATAAACAGGAACTATTTCAGCACCATTTTTTTTCATAGCATCACAGTTTGGCTTTTGTCTTTTGATATCTTTAGCACCCATAAAAATTTTACACTTAAGACCAAATTTTTTAGCAGCCATACTTAACATTTTTCCTGCGTAACCAGCACCTGTATCTCCAATAATATATTTTTTACCCATTGCTTTACAGATTAAGGCATGCACTGTAGCATTATATATTTTATGGGCTCCTCCATTAGCTTCTGAAACAACTTTAGCCCAGATTTGAGCACCACCTAAATGATTTGAAAGGTTTTCTAATTTTACAAATGATGTTGGCGAGCCAATATAATTTTTAAAATAAAAATCTCTTTTTTTTATAAAATTTTCATCTTTCCTTAATTTATTGAACTCAAGTGTTAAATCTTCAATTGGCTTTTTAAGTGTTTCCGGAATAAAACTGCCACCAAATTTACCACCCCAAAAACCATATTTATCATGTTGGTCAATCAATGGAATATTTTTAATAATTTTCATTATTCATTTTATTCAATTTTTTTAAAAAAATATCTATTTTGGAAATATCTTTTAAACCAGAAGTTTCTAAACCTCCAGAAATATCAATAATATCTGCTATTTTTTTATAATTTTCAAATTTATCAGTAATATTAATATTTCCAGCTAACATGATATCTTTTTTAACTTTTAAATCTCTAATTAATTCATGGTCGAAAGATAAACTTAGTTCATATCCTTTACTATCAAATAAATATATATCTGAAACATTAACATAATTTTTGTATTTATTTACATCATTTTTGTTTTCTATTGTAATTGCAGTAATAATTTTTTTTTGATATTTTTTTTTGATAAATTTTATTTCTGCTGGTGTAGAATCATATATCTGGTAGTAGTCAAAATCTAAATTTTTAATTTTTTCTAAAATCTCTTCATTTGGCCTTACTAGTACTGCTACGTATAAACATTTTTTTTTATTAAAATTTAATAACATTTTTAGTGTTTCAAATTTTACATATCTTTTAGATTTTTCATAATTTACTATAAAACCAATAAATTGAGGTGGATATTCATGATTAATTAAAAAGTTTAAAGTTTTAGAGTCAGATACCCCACATATCTTGGATTTTAATAACATTAATTTAGATGATCTATTAATTTTTTAAGGTTTTTTTTGATATTTCCTTTTGTCAAAGATCTACCTAACACAATTCCAGATACCTTATTTTTAAAAGCTTCTTTAGGACTCATTACTCTAGATTGGTCATTAACATTGTCACCTGGTAATCTTATTCCTGGAGTGACTATGAACAAATCCTTATATTTTTTTCTTAATATCTTAGCCTCATGAGCAGATGATACAATGCCATCACATTTAGATTTCTTAATTAACCTTGCTTGATTTAAAACTAATTTATTTACATTTTTAGAATAGCCGATCTCCTTTAACGCTCTATTATCTAAACTTGTTAAAATTGTTACACCTAAAATTTTTAAGTTTTTATTTATTTTCTTTGATTTCTTTTTAATAGCTTTGAGCATCTCCACACCTCCTGAAGAGTGAGCAGTTATATACTTACACCTTTTTAAGTCTTTAATGGAGTCAATAGCGGATAAAGCAGTTTGAGGAATATCATTTATCTTTAAATCAAGCCAAAAATCCCTATTCAAATTTTCTAAAAATTTTCTACCATTCTTTGAGTAAAAAAATTGTAGTCCAAATTTTGGGATTATCTTAATTTTTAAATTTTTAGTTAAATTTAAAATCTTTTTGATATGATTTATATTAGAGCTATCACAAGCTACAAAAATAAACTTATTCATTATTATTCAACTTTGTAAACAAATCTTTGCCCATTTTGAAGTTAATTGTACGTTTACTTGGTACATTTACTTTTTCTTGAGTTTTTGGGTTTCTTCTTATCGACTCTTTTTGAACTCGACTATAAAAAACCCCGAAATTTCTAAGCTCAACACGTTCAGACCTTTTGATAGCATTTTTAATTTCATTTAGTATTACTAATACTGTTTTTTCTAAGTCTTTATTTAGGAAGTTAGGGTATGATTTTTTTAGTTCTTTAATTAGCTTTGATTTTACGGCCAAATTAAACCTTGTTATTCATCTTTTTTGGTTTTCTTTTTTAAATCCTCAGACAACGATGAAAAAGGCAATTGTTTTCCACTTCCTTCCTCTGCACCGTATTTTTCTAACGCTTCTTTTTTTTCTATTTCTTCTAAAAGTTTAATTGAAAGAATAATTTTTCTTTTACCCATATCTAGCTCAGCTATACAAACATCTACAGAATTTCCTTCGGTCCAACGTTCAGGACGAGCATCGCCTGCATTCATAGATATCGATGATTTTTTTATTAAAAAATCCATATCACATCCAATGGGTCTGACAATTAAACCTTTCTTTCTATCGGTAGATATTACTTTACAGGTTATTTTTTCGTTTATTTTTTTATCCTTGAAAAAATCAATTGGATCTGAACCCAAAGCTTCACGTAATCCAACCCTTATTTTTTGTTCATCAATTTTAGATTCTAGAATTTTAACTTTAATTTTATCACCAATTTTATAATTATTTAGCTCTTCTTCACTATTATTTTTATAAGTTAAGTTATTTTGGTGCAAAAATGCTTCAAGATCTAAGTCTCCGATTTTTACAAAAAGAGAATATTCATTTTTTGATACAATCTGAGAATCAACTATATCACCAATTTTGTAATTTTTTTCAAAAGTTTCAAAAGGGTTCTCTGAAGTCATTTTATAACTTACCGCAACTCTTTTTTGTTCTTTGTCGATTTCTTTAATAACTACTGATATTTCTTGCCCTATTGAAAACATTTTTTTGGCTGATGGATTTTTTTTTGTCCACGAGAGCTCAGATTGATGTAAAAGAACAGTTAAACCTTCTTGTAGATTTCCAAAAGCCCCAAACTCAGCAATTTTGATAATTTTTATTTTATAAGTTTTCCCAATCTCATATTTATCTATATCATCAAATGGATCAGGTCCCATTTGTTTTAAGCTTGTACCTAGTTGTAACTTTGTTAAATCCACAGATATTACTTTTAAATCTTTTCTGTCCCCAATCGATAAAATTTCATCTGGATGATTTACTCTTGAATAACTTAGTTCAGATGTATGACAAAGTACATCTAAACCGTTGTCTAATCTAAAGAAAGCACCAAAAGAAGAAAATCCTTTTGTCTCTCCAGATATAACATCACCAACTTTATATCCTTCAATTAATTTTTTTTTATCTGCTTCTTTAAAAGATGAAATAATATGCTTTCTAGAAACAACTACATTACCTCTTTGCATATCTAATTTTACTATAGCAAACTTTTGTTGTTCTCCAATTAAGTAATCAAAATTTTTAAGAGGCGTGTCTGAAATCATGCTGCCTGGTAGAAAAGCTAAAAGGTTTAACTCATCAATAGAGACCTCAGCACCTCCCTTGCATTTTCTTAAAATACGACCCATCACTGGTTCCTCTTTTTTATACAAATCAACAATTTTATTCCATCCCTCTAGTTTCAAAGCTTTTTCAGCTGAAACAATAATTTCACCAGTTTTAGGATGTTCAAATTTTTCTAATAAGACAGAAATTTTACTTCCTTCTTTAACTTTATCAAACAAACCAATAGTTTTTAGTTGATTAATATCCAGTATAGGCTCTTGCTTTAATCCATCTGAACTTAAGTATACGTAGTTATTTGTTATTTTGCTTACAGTACACTCAATTATTTTACCTTCTTCTAAATTTTTATTTTTTGAAAATTGAGATTTAAGTAGTTCTTTGAACTCTTCCTTTGCTGGATTGCTCGAGTTTGAGTAAATTTCAATTTCCATTAAGTATTTATTTTCCTGTCTATAATTTTTTTTATTTTTAAAAAACACTGTCTTATATTGTGGTGACTTGAATTTATCAAGTAACTATCTCTTGTTTTTTTTAAGGGTGATATTTTTCTATTTATATCACTTTTATCACGTTTTTTGATACTTTTAAGGACTTCATGGTAAGAAATACCCTTATTTTTTCTCTTAAGTTCTTTATATCTTCTCAAGGCCCGAGTTTTTAAATTAGCAGTTATGAATAATTTTACATCTGCATCCGGTACAATCACTGAACATATATCTCTACCATCTAAACAAGATCCCTTATACCTATTAGGAGGATTATAAGCACACTTAAGTTGGAAACTGTGAACTAGTTTTCTTATTTTTCTATCTTTAGCTATTATTGCAGCAATTGATGCAACTTTATCAGAAAGCAATTTTTTGCTTTGTAAATCTTTTATCCTTAAATTTTTAATTTTTTTTTTGACATATTGATGATTAAATTTTTTAGGCTCATCAATTTTAATATTTGCAACAAATCTATAGACTCTTCCAGTATCAAGTTGCAATAAATTGTAATGTTTAGAAATAAGTTTTGCTTGTGTGCCAGCACCAGCTGCAGCTGGAGAATCTATAGCAATTTTAAGTAAATTTCGTCTTATCATTATTTTTTTAAATCTTTTATTATGTTTAAAAAATTAGGGAAAGAAGTTTTAACAGAATCTTTATCATATATTTTCCAAATACTGTTTCCATCAAATGATAATGCAGCAATTACACATGTCATAAATACACGATGATCTTTCAGGTAATTTTTGATAATTATCTTTTTATTAATTTTTAAGTTGGGATTACCAAAAATTTTAATTGAATTTTTAGTCTTCACTATTTTGACCCCCATCATATTTAAAATTTTTGCTCCCCATTTAAGTCTTGGACTTTCTTTCTGATCCAACTCACCCAAATCTTTGAAATATGAAACACCCTTTGCTTTTGCCGCGACTAAAAATATAACTAAAAATTCATCAATTGCACCAGAGTTTAATTTACTAGGACAATTTATTGATTTTAATTTTTTTGAACTTTTTACAATTATATCTGCTTTTCTTTCTCCTTTATATATTTTGTGATTTTTAAAAATAATATTTGCTCCCATTTTTTTTAAAATACTAATTACTCCAGTCCTAGACGGATTAACATTTACATTTTTGATAAGTAATGATGAATTTTTTGAAAGAATAGTCAAAACTATAAAAAAAGCACTAGAGCTTATATCTGCTGGAATATTATAATTTAATGTTTTAATTTGTTTAAATTTGTCTATTTCTATCAAATCATAATTTTTTTTTACTTTTACTTTAATTGGTAAATTTAAATATTTACATAAAAGTTCAGAATGATTTCGGCTTTTTTTAGCCTTTATATGAGTTATGCCATTTGCTCTCATAGCCCCAAAAATTACTGCACTTTTACATTGCGCAGAACCTCTGTTCTCTAAATATTTAAATGGTTTTATATTTGTTGAGCCATATATTTTAAGTGGAAGATACTTACCTTTTGTTAACTGGAATTTAGCACCAAATTTGGACAGAGGATCAGAAACTCTTTTAAAATCTCTTTTTGATAAACTTTTATCACCTATCAATTTTATGGGTGCAGTAGTATTTATTAGCAAGCCCATAATAAGTCTACCCAATGTCCCTGAATTTTCAGCATTTATAATAATATTTCTTTTAAACTTATAACCATCAATGCCTCTTCCATAAATTTTACATATTTTTTTATTAAGTCTAGCTTTAATTCCTAACTTTTTTATAGCTTTGATTGCAGCCAATACATCTTCAGATAATAGTAAATTTCTTGCATGTGAAACACCGTTGGCAAGCGAGGAAAATAAAACCCATCTTATACTTAAACTTTTGTCTCCCGGGATAAAAACTTTTTTATTAAATTTTTTTATTCTTTTTTTTAAAATAATAAAATTTGACATTCATATTTAATTAAATTTAAAACTTTCACCAAAATATGCATTTTTTGCATTAATATTTCTTACCAAATTAGATGGTGTATCTTGAGCAACAATTTTACAATTACTCAATATCATGGCTGAGTCAACACACATTAATAAATCTCTAGCTTGATGATCGCATATACAGATTGTAATTTGACTTTCTTGTTGTAGATTTACTATTATTTCTTGTAACATTTTTATTGTTAGAACATCTAAAGCAGCAAAACATTCATCAAGAAGCAATACTTTTGGCTCACTTAATAATGCTAAAGCAATTACAAGCTTTTTCTTTTGACCACCTGATAGAAATTTAGCTTTAATATTTTTTACATTCTCAAGCTCAAATTTTGCTAGTAAATAATCTATTCTTTCTTGTCTTAAATTTTTATTTTCAATTACAATCTCACTAATTGCACGTAAGTTATCTAGCAAAGTTAAATCATTAAAATGTCCCCCATTTTGAGGACAATATCCAACTTTAAATTTTTTAGTTCTTAAATATATTGGATAATTAGTTACATCTTCTCCGTTTATTTTTATGCTTCCATGTTTTGGGGTTATTAGTCCTGTAATAAGATTAAATATTGTACTTTTTCCAACTCCATTAGGCCCAAGCATACCGAATATTTGTCCTTCATTAATTTTAAAGTTAATATTATCAAGAATAAGTCTATTTCCATAAGCTAAGGAGACATCTTTAAATTCAATTATTGGCTTAAATTTTTTAAATGATTTAATTCTAAATTTTTTTATTACAGCCATATTAATTTTTATTTGTAATATTTACTCTTGCGTCACCTTCAAACATAAAAATTTTTGTATCTTTTGTTTTAATATCAACCTCAATGACATCTGCCCGTAAAGTTTTGTTAGCATTTGTATATATAACATTTTTTGATATTATCATCGAATTTCTGTTAAAAGAAAAATCAGCGTATTCACTTTCTATTCTATTTTCTAAGTAAATAATTAATACATTTTTTGAGAAAATAGTATCATAATTATTTATGTTGTATTTACCATAACTCGAAGTTATTGTTATTTTTTCAGAATCTTTCGAGTCGATAACTGCATTAACATCGGTTAAATAAATCAAACTACTATTATCTAAATCAATTTCCCCCTCTTTTGCAACTATTATATATTTATTTCCTTTTGCATCCTCTGAGAAATATTTAACATTCTTCATCATGTTTGAACTATAAGAACTTCCTTCAAGAGGATCCTTACTAACTTTTATCGGGGCTTTCTTTTCTATTAATTTGGAATAAAAAAAAAATACAAGTAAAGTTGTAATTGTGATTGCAATCAAGACTCTTACAACAATTTTTGTTTTCATTTATGATATATTTGAATTTAATATATTATGAATATGAACAGCACCAATAGTTTTAAATTTTTTCTTTCCTTCATGAACACAGAGAGATGTAATTTTTTTAGAATTCATTAAAGATAAAGCTTTCGCAGCTAGTTCATTTTTTTCAATACTTATAGGGTTTTTGGTCATGATTTCCTTTACATTAATGGAATGTAAATTAATTTTCTTTTGATTAAACCTTCTTATTTGACCATCTGTAATTATTCCACTAGTTATTTTTTTTTTATTTTGAACAATTAATATTCCGAGTTTCTTTTTACTTAAAATTTTTAGTGCATGCTTCATTTTAAGATTTTCGTTTACAAAAGGAATCTTATTTCCAGTCAACATAATATCCTCTACTGATTTTAACTGTGCACCGAGACTTCCAGCTGGATGAAGCTGCTTAAAATCAAGTTTGCTAAACTTTTTATATTGCATAGCAGCTATTGCTAATGCATCTCCTAATGCAAGTTGTGAGGTTGTGCTTGCCGTGGGTATTATCCCTTCAGCTTCTTTTGTTTGTGGAATTAAAAGTTTTATATCTGAGGCTTTGTAAAGAATAGAGTCTTTTTTAGAAACAACTCCTATTAAAAAAATCTTATTTCTATTTGCATATCTAATTATATTTTTAAGTTCATTAGTTTGCCCTGAATAGCTAATAAGAATTAAAACATCTTTTTTTGTCAAACTTCCCAGATCTCCATGTGATGAGTCTGAAGCAGACAAATAAAATGAAGGAGTTCCAACTGACGATAATGTTGCAGCAATTTTGGATGCTATAAGGCCACTTTTTCCAACACCACACAAGACTACTTTTGATTGGCATTTTGCTATTTGTTTTACAGCTTCTGCAAATGAACTATTGATATTTTTTTTTAATTTTTGTAATGCTTTTATTTCCAGGTTAACTACATCATTAGCTATGGATATAAATTTCTTTTTATTCATTAATGTGACCAGATATCATCCTTAAATAAAGCTAAGTCAAGATCAACCCTTGTTTTTAAAAATTTAAGACAATTTTTATAGAGATCAATTCTATTTTCTCTTTCTAGAATTTTATTAAGTTCATCATGTATCTTGTGAAGATAAATCACGTCATTAGCGCAATATTTTAATTGAGCTGGAGATAACTCTCCTCCAAAATCAGAACTTTGAAATTGTTTACTTATATCGATATTCACAAATTCTTTAATTAATATTTTTAAAGAGTGGCTATCACTGTAGCTTCTTGAGATTTTACTTTGTAATTTTGTACATTGAATATTTTCTAAATCAACTTTTAGATAGTGTTTGATGTGAGCCATATCTGCCCTAGCATAATGAAAAATTTTTATTATATCTTTATTATTTAGCAATTTTTTTAAGTTTGGTGCATCAAATGTCTCTCTATCTAATTGAACTATGTGAGCGTCAGAATTACCTGTGGATATTTGTATCAAATATAATGGGTCTCTTAAGACATTTAAACCTGCCATTTCGCAATCAAATGAGAGACTTTTGTGTTTGCTCAGGTTGAGGTCTGCTGGTATATCTTTTTTGTGAAGTTTAATAGTAGTATTCATTTTTTAACATATATATATGAAACCAAATAATTGTCTAATTTTTGGAGGAAGTGGACAAATTGGGTCCTATCTTATAAGAAAATTAACCAAAAATGGTTTTAAAGTAACTGTTGTTACAAGAAATATTCATCAGAAGGGTTTAACTATAAAAAGCTCAGGAAATCAGGGATGGATAGATATTGTAGAGGCTAATTTATTTGATGAAAAAAAAATTAGAAAACTTTTTGAAAAAGCAGATATTTGCATTAACTTAGTTGGTATATTGTATGAGAAAAAGGGCAGTGGTTCTTTTAAGGCAATTCATTCCTTGTTTCCCTCTATATTATCAAAACTTTGCAAAGAATATAATTTAAAACATTTCATCCATTTGTCTGCATTAGGAATTAATGAAGCAAAAGACTCAAAATATGCAATTAGTAAGTTAGAGGGTGAAAAAAACATATTAAATAATTTCCCTTTAACTACAATTTTAAGACCCTCAGTAGTTTTTTCAAGCTCTGATCGTTTCACCACTCTATTTATGACCTTAATAAAGAGGTTACCAATAATTCCAATGTATTATAATGGACAAACTAGATTTATGCCAATCCATTGCTCTGATCTTACTGACATAATTCTCCATGTGGTTTTAAAAAATATTCATTCCAACATAGTTGAATGTGTTGGACCAGAAACAATATCATTTAAAGAAATACTAGAAAGACTGCAAAAACAAATTAACAAAAAAAGAATCTTGTTGCCTTTACCTTTGCCTTTAGCAAGAATATCTGCAAAGGTTTTTCAAATATTACCAAAACCTTTGTTAACTGAGGATCAATTAAGATTACTTAAATACCAAAATGTAACTTCTGGAAAGTATAAAACTAATTCAGATATTGGAGTTCCTAGTAAACTTTTATTTGATGAAGAGGTAAAGAAATATAGTTATATGTGGAGAGAAGGTGGAGAATTCTCGACAGAAAAATATAAAGAAAATAAGTAATTGAGTTAAAGTTTAATTTTTAGGCAGATTTGATTTTTTTTTCAATAAAATCAGGAATCTCATCTTTTTTTACTACATCCTCTTTTTTGTTTTTTTCAACATAACAATACAGAAGATGAAGTTTACAATAACTAAAATCTTTTAATGAAGATCTTCCACAAAAATAAAATCCTTTTTCATTTGGATGACCAATTGGATATCTACAAACACCATCTTCTAGCTCCTCTAGCTGCTTAGGGTTTTCCGGCTCAAAATCTTTTTCAATTATTAATGACTTAAATTTACTCTTTCTAATTCTTTTTGATTTTATTTGAGTATCTTCTCCTGAGCTTTCAAAATGTTGGTTAGATGTTGCTGTTCTTGTTTTTATTTTTGCAGATAAATTTAGCCTATTTGCTTTACCGATAACTGCATTTCTTGTAACACCACCAATTAATTCAGCTATTTGACTTGCAGTTTTAGTTTTCCAAAGTGCTTTTAGCTTTGCAACTTTTTCATCATTCCAAGACATAAATTTCTAATTATTATTTATTACTACATTATGTGTTTATCTTAAATATCAACACAATATAATGACATTAATAAAGGATATAAAGGAATTATTGTTGTTTATTAACAATTTACTAAAAAAAATTCTTAAAAATATATACAATCGGAGCTTGTACTATTTATTTAAATTAATAGAAGAATTTAAGTAACTAAATTTTTTATGAGCTATTTAGCAAAAAATTATAACAGAAAAAAGATTTCTTTTAAAAGTGGTAAGGGAAGTTACCTTTATTCTACTAATGGATCAAAATACTTAGATTTTGTTCAGGGTATTGCAGTAAACTCCTTAGGACATGCGCATCCAAAATTAGTCAAAACTATAAATAAACAATCTAAAAAACTTTGGCATGTATCTAATGCTTTTATAATACCTGAAGGAGAGATTCTTGCAAAAAAATTAGCTAAAAAGACATTCGCTGATTATGTAATGTTTCAAAATAGTGGAACAGAAGCTACTGAAGCAGCAATAAAAGTAGCCAGAAGATATTTTTACTCAATTGGTAAACCAAATAAAAATAGAATACTTTGTGTGAAGAATTCTTTTCATGGAAGAACATTAGCTGCAATTTATGCGAGTGGATCAAAAAAAATGACAGAAGGATTTGGTCCAAAAGTTGGAGGGTTTGATCATTTTAAGTTTGGAGATCATAAATCATTAAAAAAAAAGATTACAAAAAATACTGCAGCTATAATGGTTGAAACAATTTTAGGAGAAGGGGGTATAAAAGTAATACCTAACTGGTGTTTGAAAGGATTGAGAAAAATTTGTAATGAGAAGAAAATATTATTAATATTAGATGAAGTTCAATGTGGAATAGGACGTTCAGGAGATTTTTTTGCTTTTGAGCAATCAAAAGTAAAGCCCGACATAGTTCCAGTTGCAAAAGGTTTAGGAGGAGGATTTCCCATAGGTGCGGTTTTAATGAATAAAAAGGTTGCTAATGCAATGACAGTAGGGTCTCATGGATCTACATTTGGAGGAAACCCAATGGCTATGAAAGTTGGATGTGAAGTATTTGATATAATTTCCAATAAAAGTTTTTTAAAAAATGTGAAAAAAAATTCAAAATATTTTCATATCCAGCTTAATAAAATTAAAAAGAGATTTCCAAAATTAATTAAAGAGGTAAGAGGTAAAGGGTTTTTAATTGGTTTACAGCTTTATGAAGATCAATCAAATTTTATTAAAAATTTGATGAAAAACAAACTTCTTACAATCAAAGCAGCTGAAAATGTTGTAAGAATTTTACCGCCTCTTAATGTAAAAAAAAATGAAATAAATGAAGCATTAAAAATAATAAATAAAGTTTGCTTACAACATAAATAGATGAAACATTTTATTAATTTAGAAGATATTCCTGCAAAAGATTTAAAAAAAATTTTGATTGATGCAAAAAAAAGAAAATTGTTAAGAAAAAAATTAAATACCTTGGAAAAGGATAAAGATGAACCTTTAAAAGGTAAGTTACTAATTCAGATGTTCGAAAAATCAAGTTTAAGAACAAGACTAAGTTTTTATTTGGCGATCAAGCAACTCGGTGGAGGGACTTTAACTTTGAGATCTAACGAGCTTCATCTTGGTGAAGGAGGAGAAACTCTAGAAGATACAGCCAAAATTTTATCAACTTATGGAGATGGTTTTATGCTTCGAACTGATAGTGATAAAAAAATTAAAAATTTTAGAGATTATTTGTCTGTTCCCATAATCAACGGCTTAAGCCCATCTTCACATCCAACACAAGTTTTATCTGATATTTTTACAGTTGAAGAAATTAAAAAAAAACCAATTTCTAAACTTAATATTACTTGGATAGGAGATTCTAACAATGTTTTAAATAGTTTAATTGCAGCGTCATTGAAGTTTAATTTTAAGTTAAATATTGGATGCCCAAAAAAATATAATCCAAAAAAACTTATTTTAGATCGTGTCAAAAAAAATGATAAAAAAATTTGCATTTATAATAATGCCAAGAAAGCAACATTTAATGCGGATGTTATATTTTCTGATAAAGTGATCTCTTTAAATGATAAAGTAAACAAAAAAAAAAAATTATCTCATTTTAAAAATTTTAAGATAACTTCAAATTTGATGAAGTATGCAAAAAAGGATTGCATATTTTTACATTGTTTGCCAAGAGGTTCAGAAGTTGAAGAAAAAGTTTTTTTTAGTAAACAATCAAAAGTTTGGCAACAAGCTCTTAATAGAGTACATGTTCAAAAAAGTATTTTGTTATATTGTTTTGGAAAACTAAGGTA
>MDSV01049086.1_pt1 | contig 14984 bp, 14 predicted proteins | sample 810851 | NCBI WGS metagenome assembly MDSV01 (sample SAMN05326640, study PRJNA326480) | marine metagenome | isolation source: seawater | place: Atlantic Ocean: North East | collected 2012 | reverse complement strand
GTGATCGGTGCTGGGACCTACGCGGACAATCGCTCGTGTGCAGTCTCTGCGACGGGCCATGGCGAATACTTCATTCGTCATACGGTGGCGAGAGACATTTGTGCTCGCATGCAATTCGCCGGTCAAAGCCTCAACGAGGCGGCTGAAGCCGTCATCATGGATGAGTTGGTGGTTGCGGGTGGCGACGGCGGTATTGTGGCCGTGGGCGCTGGTGGTGAGGTGGCTATGGTTTTTAATACCCCGGGCATGTATCGCGCGAGTGTCAGCGGTTCTGGGGTGAAGTCCATCGGTATCTTTGGTAACGAGCCTTAACTGACGCTGCAGGGAGATCCACTGTCGCTTTAGGCGACAGGTGATCAGGCATGCTGATTCCAAATCCAAAAAACCCACGTAAACTGCATTGCAATTTGATTGAAAAATACTGATTATATATACAGTACTTAATTCTTACGGAGAGACTCATGGACCCGAACAAGCAAAAGGCACTCGACGCCGCACTCGCGCAAATTGAACGTCAGTTCGGAAAGGGTACGGTCATGCGCATGGGTGATCAGGAGCGCGTAGCCATTCCTGCAATTTCTACTGGCTCACTCGGTCTTGATATTGCTTTGGGCATCGGTGGATTACCGCGTGGCCGGATCGTTGAGATCTATGGCCCTGAGTCATCGGGTAAGACAACATTGACGCTACAGGTCATCGCTGAAGCGCAAAAGATGGGCGGTACGGCAGCTTTTGTGGATGCAGAGCACGCACTGGACCCGCAATATGCCGAAAAGCTCGGCGTGCAGATGGATGACTTGATCGTGTCGCAGCCCGATACCGGCGAACAGGCACTCGAAGTGTCAGAAATGCTGGTGAGATCAGGTGCTGTAGACGTGCTGGTTATTGACTCGGTCGCAGCCTTGACGCCAAAAGCTGAAATTGAGGGTGATATGGGTGATTCCCACGTTGGCCTTCAGGCGCGACTGCTCAGTCAGGCAATGCGTAAGCTCACTGGCGCCATTAAACAAACTAACTGCCTTGTTATTTTCATCAACCAGATTCGCATGAAAATTGGTGTGATGTTCGGGAGCCCCGAGACCACAACCGGCGGTAACGCCCTCAAGTTTTATTCGTCCGTTCGCCTCGACATCCGTCGTATCGGTGCCATTAAAGAGGGTGACGAAATCGTCGGCAATGAAACCCGGGTAAAAGTGGTAAAGAACAAGGTCGCACCGCCATTTAAACAAGCCGAGTTCCAGATTATGTATGGCGCGGGTATTTACCATATGGGCGAGGTACTCGACTGGGGCGTGAAGCTGAATTTAGTCGATAAATCTGGCGCTTGGTATGCGTACAAGGGCGATAAGATCGGTCAAGGCAAGGCAAATGCTGCCAAGTTCCTTGATGATAATCCTGCGCTCGCGACCGAGATTGAGGATGAAATCCGACGTCAAACAATGAATTTACCGACCCCAGAGTCTGAACAGACTGCGCCTCAAGAGACTGCAGCGCCCGTCGAGGAGTCTGTTGAAGGATAGACCGCCCGTGGAGGTGCGTGCTTCTGATTTGCGCCGAGCCGCAATGGATTTGTTGGCTCGGCGTGAACATTCCTCACAGGAAATGATCACCAAACTCAAGGGCCGCTTCCGGCAGCGGCTTGAGGGCGATGACCTTTGCCACACCGTTGTTGATGAATTGATAGCCGATGGACTTCTAAGCGACGCCCGTTACGCAGCTTCCATGGCTCGGCAGCTGGTTAACCGTGGATGCGGACCCAAAAAGCTCTCGTTCGAACTGCGACAGAAGGGCTGTGATCCCGACAGCGCGGTCGACGCGGCGTTTCCCGACGGTATCGATTGGTTTGCACTCGCAGAAGAGATTTACGAGCGTAAGTTTGGCGGGAAGCCGTTTCCATCAGATTGGGACAGCAAACAAAAAGATCGGGCGAAGCGGGGAAGGTTCATGGCCTCTCGAGGCTTTTCACCATCTCACTTCATGCACTTGCTCGAGGCAACGCCGGATGAGATGGATGGGCAGGACTTGTAACGACTAGTCAAAGCCGTTCAACAAAAATTAGCTCCCCATGCCACGTTCGAGTACGGCCCCGCGCAATTCGCGGGCCTTTGCCTGAATGATTTCCGAGTTTTTGGGACCCATCCGTAAGACTTGCTTCTGCAGCGAGCTCAGTGCCTCAAGTTCAGGATCCATGTAGAGCCAGTTGGCTTCGCGCTTCATTAATTCCGCGCTTTCAGGCGCTATCGGCGTCGCTAAAATTTCCGTGGTTGCCGCGAGCACAGCACTTCGAATATCAAGATCACCCACGCCCATGCGGGACAGGGCTTCGGTGGCGATTTGCTCGTATTCGCTAAGCAATTCGACGATAGCCAACACATCTATGCCATTAACCCATTGCGCAAACACGTCGTAGCGACTAAAGCCAGACGGATCCATTGTCACTCGGAGTCCGTCATCGCTGATGGGGAAGGGCTTTGAGGGACGACCAACAGGCAGGAGCTTGTAAGGTACTTCACCCCTCCGGAGCGCATCAACAATAGCTACGGCGCGCTCCACAATGTAGTCGCCAGCAACGAATTGAGCGAGTGCTTTACCACCATTGACGCTTTCAATGGTTTCACGCGCATAGGCATCGGCAGTTTCTTCGGTAACCGTTGGCTCAGGTGGCAGCTCAGGTAACACCTCTTCTTCAACGACAAAGACTTCCTCTACGATAGGCTCAGGTTCGGGAGCCGGTACCATCTCAATCTCAACAGGCGTTATTTCCGTGGATTGTTCGGGGACTTCCGTCTTTCCATAGTCCCCAGTCATCAGAATGAACACTAAAGTCGCCAAGATCCCTGCAAATAGGATGGCTAGAATGAATGGATTGGCTTTGTCGTCTGCCGCTTTTTCGCTCATTGATCTTCCCCCGATCGTAATCTCTGCAAGCCTACCGAAGAAACATTAGACCTGCGACTGTTAGATAAGTTCGGGCGGCTTGTCCGGTTTTGCATAGCTAAAGCGTTGGGCCGTACTGACGGAGTGATAGGCATCCAAGCCTACGCCGGCTACGATGTCCATGGCTTGAAGATTAAGAGACCCGTCGGCTCGCTGTGCATTTTTGGATAGATGAATCTGCTCGATAGAACCGATGATGAGGTGCGTGCTGTTGATGCTCAGGGGAAGATGCTCTGCCAGCCTAAGGCCTAATTGCAAAGGGGATTCTGATACATAGGGCGCGGGAAAGTTCTCGTGCCACTGTTCGACAAACCCGCAGGCGTCGAACTCTGATTGGTCGCGGTCAAACCTCGCCGACGTGTGATGCGCGCGCTGTGCCATTGCACGGGTGACCGCACTAACTGAATATGTCTTAGTCGCGAGGATATTTTCGAGCGTATGGCGCTCTGTGCCTTCAGGCGCGGGCCTGATAATCATACCCATGAGCGCAGGGTCTGCGCCCACGTGGAAACATGAGTTGATAACGCAAAGGTTGGTGCGGCGGTCGTCGTTGACGCTACCCACGAGCACAACAGGTTTAAAGCCCGGAAGGCTGTTAACGAGTGCGGTCCGCTGACGCTTATCCAGCGAGTGAAGTGCTTGCTTATCGATCACGGGTGAGAGTTCGTTCTCTCAGGCGACGCGCCATAGAGGCCCTCATAGCGGCGCTTGGCCCAGAACGCGTAGACCGGGTCTATGATCTGTCTGACTACGGGCCAGCGCAGCCACGTCCACAGCAGCCCCAAGCGCGTGTGCTGCCAAGCGGCCACGTTCGCGTCTGCGCCCACTACCCACTCATCACCTCGCTTTAAGTGCAAGTTCAGTAACAAGTCTTCTTTGGAGGGCATATCTTGGGTGATATCAGTCTGATGTATGTCGACAAGATCCAAGCTATCCCGCTTGAGCTTCGCAAGATGTCTCATTTCTCGCGAGCACAAAGGGCACGCACCGTCGTAGTAGAGCGTTTCTTTCGTCATTCGGGTATCCGATATGTGACTTACGCTAATCGTAGAGGCTTGGAGGATCAAAAACCTCGATTGCTCAACTAGCGTCCATTTCAGCGAGCATCTTTTTGATACTTTCAGCCAGTTTCAACTCATCTCCGCGCTTGAACCCAATGTGGATCTCCCTAACACGGCCTTCTGCATCCAGTAGATAGCCTGATGGCATGCCATCAACCGCAAATAGACGCGCTATGTCACCCTCGGTATCAATGACCACGGGGTAGTCCACCGAGTAACGTGCGAGGAAATCCCACGCATCCTCCTCGACGACATCAACGCTGATAGCCAGAAATTGCACAGGGTCGTCAGCGAACTCGTCATTCAAACTGTTCAGCGCAGGGAGAGACAATCGGCAGGGCCCGCACCACGACGCCCAGAAATCCACATACGTGATTTTCCCTCGGAAGTCGGACATCGACAAGTCGCCCTGGGCGTTTTGGATGGCTGGCAAGGTCCAGTCAGGCGCCGGTATGGGTGGGTTAACTGTCACCGTTGAGTTGCCAACCGCGCCATGGCTTGCGAGGGGCAGAGTTAGAAGCATGCCTAGAATCCATGCGCATAGTTTCATTTATAAGTACTCCGAGGCTTTTCTTGTTTACGGTGTCGACCGCTGACTCGTTTAGCGTTTTATGCAAATCGATTGAACGATGCATGCTGACGTGGGATTGGGAGTGTAACGGAATACGCCAGACTGCTGTTTTCAAGTCCGTCAGTGGGTAATGGTGCGCGTCCTGCGAGATCGGGGATCCAGGTCACGACTAAACGTCACACTTGAGCACAAAAGCCAATGACAGTGCGAAGTAAAGTCGCTACCTTTAGCCATAGACACTTATGTAAATGCCGCTTCAAATAGTAGTACTACGGGGGAGGTAATGGCTGTCATGAAAAGTCGCCAGCAAGGAATGACGCTTCTAGAGCTTCTCATGGTATTAGCTATTGTCGGGATCTTGGCTGCCATCGCCGTGCCATCTTTTAATGACTCGGTGATGAAGGCTCGACGAGCGGACGCGCGCAATTCGCTGTTCAATTGGCAATTACGTCAGGCGGAATATTTTGCGGATAACCTCAGCTACGCCAGCGTATCTGCGGTTAACGCTAGCGGCGCTGATACTGTCGACTCGGGAGAGAGTTATTACGACGTTACTGTGACTAGCTCTAGCACTACGAACTTTCAGATGACCGCTACGCCCAAATCTGGGACCACACAAGCCAGCGATAGTGACTGCGCCAGTTACTTCTGCATTAATCAAGACGGTCCGCTGTATACGGGCAGTTGTGCGCCCCAAGCTTGTTGGTGACATTGATATTCGAGATGGATTGACGCTGATCAATTGGGTGAGACCCTCTGAGGCGTCGGGTCTCGAAATGCCGAATATCACGATCGAGTGAGGGTTTTGCTGATTGCTCGAATCTGTGTGTGGCTCTAAAGCCAGAGAGGTCCGACTGTGTCTAGTGACCTGGTCCTCAAAGAGCGTGGCGTTAGCGTTCAATCGCACTTTCGTTGAAATCAGTTTTTTGGGCGGTTCATCGGTGCCCGAGCTCAGGGCTTCGAGCAAATAGGCTTCAGCGCTAGCTTCCTGCTAGCAGGTTGGTGAGGATTGGGGCGGGCGAATAAGATGGTAAGGGGGGTGCGTCAGCGCGTGCACTAACTCAGACAGTCTATGCTAGAGCTCATCTAGCGGGCGCCTGAGCCTAGCCGTCCTCTTTGCCCTCCCGGGTGGTGCATCGAGCGCTTCTGAACAAAGCTCGTTGTGAGAAAAAAAGTGCCCTGGAGGCGCTCTGATTTTTTGATCACCGATTTCTTCCTAATCGCTCGTGCGCATCAACCCATTCATTGGTGCGCGTTGCTTTGTCGACCCGCGTTGCTGCGGCCAGAGACAATTCTCCGGCCACTACTAAGCCCGCGGCAATCTCGCACAATTTCAGCGCCCGATCCTTGCCAAAGCAGTCCATCATCTCAAGGCACTCGCGCTGCGTTGGCAGATTCGTGCCACCGCCGTAGCTTGCCATGATGATCGAAGGGAGAGTGATCGAGAAATAGTGATCTCCTTCACGCGTCATGCGTTGATACACCGTGCACTGGTTTGACTCACCGATGTTGGCGAGATCCTGCCCGGTGGCCGCATACAGCGCAGCCAAGCCATTAGCAGGGTGACTTGCGTTGTTGGAGCTCGAGGTCGTCAGCGCAGACAATGTCGTGATTTGATAGCCGTACTGCATCTGCTCTGGTGTGATGCGTAGGTTATCCATCAGCACTTTGCGTGGGATCGTAACTTCAGCGGTGACGCGTCGGCCCCGCCCCTTGAGCATATTAACAGCCGATGTCTTTTTCTCGGTGTCCCAGTTGCCCGACAGCATATAGTTGCGCATAGCACCCGGGTAGTTCTTTCGAATCCACTCACAGGCAAAAAACGTGGCTCGGCTAGTCATGTTCTGACCCGCCGCGTCGCCTGTGGAGTAGTCGAAACGGCACGCGACAAAATTGTGCGTATGGTAGTTCTCGAGCTCAAGTAGTTTTCCGACTGATGTTGTGCTTTCAGCTTGCTCTTTGATGGCGTCAAAGTTGGCTCTCAGCCACAACTGGAAGTCGCGAGCCTCGCGTGCATCGCTAAAGATAAACAAGGGCGCTCGCTGCATGGATTCGGCAGATACGGTGGTTTTCACGCCGCCAGACTCACGAATTACCTTCATGCCACGGTTGTAGCTCGCCAGCATGGTTCCCTCAACGGTCGCCATGGGAACGAAAAACTCGCCGTTGGCGTATTCGCCGTCCACCAACAGCGGCCCTGCGATACCAATAGGGATCTGAGAAACACCCCAGATGTTCTCGATGTTTCCGGACATAACGTGCGGATCGTATGAGAACTGCTTCGTGTGATTCAGGTTGGCACCGGTTTGAGCCTCGATGAACGCTTGACGTTCAGCAATGATTTCCGGGCTGTAGTCATCCTCGCGCGAGCGAGGAATCTTCGGGCGATGGTCGCTCATACTTAAAGAATCCGTGCTTTAGCCGCGTTGTACTGCTCGACCAGCGTTGCAATGTATTCGCCTGCTGTCTCGCGCGCTTTAACTGCACCAATTCCCTGGCCGGAGCCCCAGATGTCTTTCCACGCCTTTGCGTCCGTATTACCGCCTGAGCCAAAGTCCATTTTGGTAGGGTCGCTCTCTGGGAGATTGTTCGGATCCAAGCCTGCATTTTCGATCGAAGGCTTCAAGTAGTTACCGTGAACGCCGGTGAACAAGCTGCTGTAAACGATATCGTCGGCACCGCAGTCTACGATGGCTTGCTTGTAGCCGTCGTCAGCGTTGGCTTCCTCGGTGGCAATAAAAGCAGAACCGATGTAACCCATGTCTGCACCCATCGCCTGAGCCGCAAGGACCGAGTCGCCTGTCGCCATAGAGCCTGACAAGAGAAGCGGCCCGTCGAACCACTCACGGATTTCCTGAATTAATGCAAAAGGCGATAGCTGACCCGCGTGACCACCGGCCCCCGCTGCAACGGCAATGAGACCGTCCGCGCCTTTACCGATCGCGCTCTTCGCAAAGCGGTTGTTAATGATGTCATGTAGGACAATGCCGCCCCAGCCGTGAACTTGATCGTTGACCCACTGCTTGGCGCCAAGCGACGTAATGATGATGGGCACTTCATACTTTTCGCACATATCCATGTCGTGCTTCAGCCGCGCATTGGAGCCGTGCACAATTTGGTTCACAGCGAAGGGCGCTGACTTCTTATCGGGATTGTTCTTATCGTGATCTTTCAGTTCCGAGGAAATACGATCGAGCCACTCCTCAAGTACAGGTTCAGGTCGGGCGTTGAGTGCGGGAAATGACCCGATGACACCGGCCTTGCACTGGGCAATCACGAGATCGGGGTTGGAAATGATGAACAGGGGAGATCCAATTACCGGTATCGAGAGGTTGTCTTTAAGAATTGCGGGAACTGCCATGTGAGTCTCCTAAGATTGCAGGAATGAGTGTCGTATAAAATTCGGATTTGAACTTACAGTATGTTTTTTTGACCAGCAAGGTATCATGACATGATTCTGCGTATTCATACTGGTTTTGCCCGTGCATAATGTCGGCAAGACATCTGCGACAGCCTCGTATGTATCACCAGCATTTTGGACTCAACGAAGCACCATTCTCTATTGCGGTGAATCCCCGCTACTTGTTTATGAGTCAGCGGCACCGAGATGCCCTTGCACATCTTCTTTACGGAGTGAGTGGGGGTGGTGGTTTTATTTTGCTGACCGGAGAGGTCGGCACAGGTAAAACGACCGTGAATCGTTGTTTGTTGGAACAGCTACCTGATACCACTGACCTCGCAATTATTCTCAATCCGGCACTGAGTTCCACCGAGTTGCTGGCCAGTGCCTGTGACGAGCTTCATATCGAGTACCCAAAGGACACCCAGAGTCTCAAAGCCCTGACGGATGCACTCCACCGCTATTTACTCGATAACTATGACCGCGGTCGGAAAACGGTCCTGATGATTGACGAGGCGCAGCACCTCGATTTTGATGTGTTGGAGCAGATTCGTCTTCTGACGAATCTCGAAACCAATGATGAGAAGCTGCTCCAGATTATTCTCATTGGTCAGCCAGAACTGTCCGATAAGCTGTCGCGACCCGAGTTGCGGCAACTTAATCAGCGAATTACTGCTCGATACAATCTTCAGCCGTTGAACCTCGATGAGACAAGTGCCTACATCCGGCACCGACTCGAGGTCGCCGGTTTGAAAGGTGATCGTCGGTTATTTGACCAATCGGCAGTCAAGCAGGTACATGCCCTGACGCGCGGTATTCCTCGCTTAATTAATGTGTTGTGTGACCGGGCGTTGCTCGGTGCCTACGGGCAGAAGCAGGGAAGTGTTACTCGGGCTCTGGTGCGCTCTGCTGCCCGAGAGGTATTTGGCGAGAGTAACAGCGAGCAGCAACCCGTTGCCGCCATGAAGCGATGGTGGGTCCTAGTGGCGATACTGGTGGTTGTGGGTACGGCGCTCGTCTCCGTCGGCAAGTTTCCTGTTGATTATCCAAAGAGGGCAGGCGGTGAGGGGGAAGTGTCGGTGCCAGTGGTCAGTGAACCTGAGACCACTGAACAGTCACCACAGGCAATGCAAGCGCCCGTTCCGCCCAAGTGGGAATTCAGTGAGTCGGAAGGATTGGCCAAACTATGGCTAGCGGCAACAGACTTACCCCCCCCTAGTTCCCTTTGCCCGCCACCCGAGATTACGCGTCTCTCCTGCAGCACTGGCACCGCAAGAGTCTGGAATGAATTGGCGTCGCTTAATCGGCCGGTGTTGTTAGAGACTGTGACGAAAGAAAAGTTTATCGCGAGTGTTCTCGTGTTTCGTATCGAAGGGTCCGAAGCCATCGTGTGGACCGACCAGGGTCTTCAGTGGATCTTACTCGCTGATATTGCCGATGCGTGGACAGGTACCTATCGCTTTTTCTGGCAGGCACCGACCGCATGGGAGGGTGAACTGTCGCTGGGCGGCGCGGGCGCCGCCGTCAGAGAGATTGCTAAAATGTTTGCCACCCTTGATGGGATGGCGTTGGAGGAGGTAACGAGTTTCGGTCCGGCGCTAGAAGCCCGGATTAGATTATTCCAGCAAGGAGAAAATTTGCCGGTCGATGGTCACATGACGCAGCTCACGTTACTGAGACTCAATGATCGTTTGGGCATCGGTCTGACCGTAAATCGAGCCCTTGCTCGGGCCCAGAACTGGCAGGGTGTCCGCTGATGTCCATGATTCTTGATGCCATAAAGCGCTCCAAGGAGGCGCCTGCGGGTTCAGGGAGTATTCCCTCTCTCGACACCGAGCATTATGCGGCGCCTGATAGTCAATTTTGGCACAAGGGATGGGTCAAATCTCTCGCGCTGTTGCTGGGTGTGATTCTGGTTGTCGGCTCGACTGTTTTCTTCTTCGCTGATACCAATCAATCGCCCGCGGTTAGCAGTGAGTCCGATGCGCCGTTAAAGACTGCGGCAGAGGGTCAAAAAGTGGGCACCTCAACGACTTCAGCTCGGGAGGATGGTGGCGAGCCTAGTGTTTCCCAGCTGCCTGCAATCGTAGAGGGTGTGCCCGTTTCGTCCGGACAGACAAAAAGCGTGATGGCCGGCGGTCAAAGCGCGAACAAGACGAGGCCAATCGTCATTGAATCAGACGTTCCATCCACCGCAGTAAACCGCCCCAGCCCCCAGGAGTTGTCTTCACTTTACGCGGCCATGAATGAGGAGGCTGCGGTCTCCCGCGAATCAGGCGCTGGAGTGGAGGTTGGCGTAAAAGCGCCCGTTACAACCCTTGGAGCTGAAGCGAACGCCACACCCGCAAAAGCATCCGAGAAGGCAGAGGAGGTGGGAGAGACTGCCGCGGTGGATTTTGCGGAGATTCTTGCTGAGGCCCAGAGGGAGCTCGGTGTGCAGCCGTTAGTGGACAGCGCTGAGCCGCTATTGGAAACACTGTCACAACAAACGAAAGATCTGATTCCATCGCTGATTTACAGTGAACATAATTACTCGCCAAATGGGCGCTCGGAGGTCGTTCTCAACGGTCAGTCACTGACAGAGCGCCAGCGTGTCGGCCCGTTTACGGTTGTGGAGATTTTGCCTGACAGCCTCATCCTACGCTGGCGCGAGACCCAATTCAGGGTCCGCGCGCGCAATAGCTGGATCAATATGTAGGGTGTTTGATTAAGGCGCAGGGTTCGGAATGGCCTGCTGTATGGCTTCAATGCACTTTAGGACGTCTTTACTCAGAACAACATCCAGACTGTCGATGTTCATTTTGAGCTGTTCCATAGTTGTTGCACCAATGATATTGGATACGACGAATGGGCGTGTATTCACAAAGGCCAACGCCATGTGAGTTGGGTTGATATCGTGATCGTCAGCTAACTGTAAATAACGCTCGGCTGCCTCCCAGGTCTCTGCGCCTTCGTAGCGTGTAAAACGCTCAAAAACGACCATTCTAGAGTTCTCTGGTTTGGCACCGTTTCGATATTTTCCAGTCAGTAAGCCCATCCCAAGTGGTGAGTAGGCCAACAAGCCAACATCTTCTCTCTGAGAGACCTCCGCCATCGCGATTTCATAGGTCCGATTTAGGAGGCTATAGGGGTTTTGAATACTTTCAATCCGCGGAAGTCCCTCGCGATCTGCCAATTCGAGAAACTTCATGGTTCCCCACGGTGTTTCATTTGAAAGGCCGATAGTTCGCACTTTTCCTGACTGGACAATATCCTCTAGTGCTCGGAGTGTCTCTTCGATCGGGGTCTCAGGTTGCTCTCTATGAAAGTATCCCCGCTGACCAAAAAAGTTGGTGTAACGATCCGGCCAATGAAGCTGATAGAGATCAATACAGTCAGTCTGTAGTCGGCGTAGAGAGCCATTGACCGCTTCAATGAGCTGATCTTTTGTAAATCTTGGGCCACCTCGCAAATAGTGAAACTCCGGATTCGGTCCTGCCGCCTTAGTGGCGAGGACATAGTTGTCCCGAAGTCCCGTTTTCTTGAACCACGTACCGATATATTCTTCGGTTCGACCCTGAGTTTCAGCGCGTGGTGGAACTGGGTACATCTCCGCTGCATCGAGCATGTTGATGCCTCGATCAAGCGCATAGGAAATCTGCTCGTGGGCTTCGGACTCAGTGTTTTGTTGGCCCCAGGTCATGGTGCCTAGGCAAATTTTAGAGACCTCGCGGCCAGCAATCGTTCGTACCGTCATGTTTACAGCTCCAAATAGTTCATCATCGCATCATAGATATCGCGTTGACGCATGAAAGGACTCAAGACTGATTCACCCTCGGAATTGGCGAATAACGGGACATTGGCGCCTGTATGTTCCTCTGAGCTAATGTTATTAGTGGCATAGTTAATGCGCATCACACTGCCTTCAGGGGTCGCAATGCGAGCCACCTTTCCCGGACTAAATACGGGTATTGGCAAAGAGGTATACAAGGTGGGATCGGGAATGATCTGGGCGGCCTGGGAGTGATCGGCTGTGACCATAACGAGGGTATTAGGATTCTCAGCCGCGTAATCCATAGCCACTGTGAGCGCTTCCTCTAGCTGTTTGATTTCACCAATCGAACCGCAGGCGTCGCGTTCATGACTCTTCTTGTCAATCGAGGCGGACTCGATGGTCAGGAAGAAGCCTTTGTCGTTATCGCGCGACAAGTGATCGAGGGCATACCGCGTCATCGTCTCCATGCTGGGCATCTCTGCGAAGCTCGGGTTAGCTTCACACTCGATGATATCGGGTTGCGTGATGGAGCCAATCATTTTATGAATGTAGTTTAGCCAACTGCGCTCAATGGACTCGGCGATTCTTCCATCCGTTCCGCGCCACGCCACTGGCATAGTGTCTTCGGAAAAAAGACCGATAACGCGACCTGAGTGTTGCTGTTTTAGCGCATCACGCTCACTCAAAATGGTCACACCTTTCTCCTGAGCCAACGTTAGTGCTGTTGGGTCCGACTCATACTGAGCAACGAAATGCTCCATGCCACCGCCGAGGATGACGTCCACATTAGAGACCGCCAGTTGCTCTGATATGGACCCCATTCCGCCATTCTCCTCAAGGTCCTCAGGGCAGCCTGCGAACGTCACTCCGTATTTTTCGCCACCGCGAATCGTGACTGGATTCTCGCAAGCGCGAATAGTGACGTGAGCAGCAAACGCGGCGGGTGATGCATCTGTGACCGAGGCGGTACTCACGATGCCCGTTTTATAGCCAGCATCAGCCGCGGATTCGAGTACGGTTTTAACCGCCTGATCGGCAGCGTTTTTCCCAATTCTAGCGATTTGGGTGACAGCTCCCGTCGCCAGTGCGGTTGCTGTATTTGCCGAGTCAGCAACGTATATGGGCTTGCCGGCGCTATCGACCGTCTCAACCTGTACGGCGCCGCGGAAGGGCATTTGGTCGAGCAGTAGTTGTCCCGCTTGCCCCTTGAGATAATTCCGGCCCATTGTGACGTGTGTGTCGTCAAACCCATCACCGATGATGAGGATGACCGCTCGTTCGTCTGCCACTGCGGACTGTGTCGCCATCGCAATAAGGGCGGCAGCTACGGATAAGATTTTGCGCATGAGGTACCTATAATCTGGTGAGAGTTATCGTTGCTCTGCGCTGAGAATAAACCCAATGTGGTTGGATAAAAACCCTGATAACCGGGACGGTTTTTCGGACAAGCGGGTCGCGACCCATGGGACATTGTGACAAACTGCGCCACAGAGTTTTTTATCTGGGGTTTTCATTGTGTTGGATTTTGTTAAAGGCGCTCGACTCCCGACGTTGACCGCACTTGCGCTTTTCAGCGCACCAAGTTTCGCGTCAGACACCGGCCACACGGCGTGGATGCTGACCGCAACAGCATTAGTGTTATTCATGACGATTCCGGGCCTGTCTCTGTTTTATGCAGGCTTAGTTCGCGCAAAAAACGTGTTGTCGGTCCTCATGCAGTGTTTTGCGATTACTGGTTTCATGTCACTGCTATGGTTCGTCGCAGGTTATTCGATCGCATTTGGTACTGAGGGTGTCGAGCCCGGTCCTTACATGGGTGATATGGGTAATCTCTTTTTGGCGAATGTGTCGATAGACAGTATGCGCAACGGAATACCCGAGACACTGTTTGTAATGTTTCAACTGACCTTCGCGGTTATTACACCGGCCTTGATCGTGGGTGGGTTTGCCGAGCGAATGAAGTTTTCCGCCATGCTCATGTTCAGTGCAGCGTGGATGTTGTTGGTTTACGCACCTGTTTGCCACTGGGTTTGGGGTGGCGGCTGGCTTGGTGACATGGGTCTTCAGGATTTTGCTGGTGGGACGGTCGTTCACATCACCGCTGGGGTCGCTGCCCTTGTCGCCGCCGTCATGATGGGGTCTCGTAAAGGCTTTGGCTCGACAGCAATGCCGCCACATAACCTGACAATGACCGTGACGGGTGCAGGTATGCTTTGGGTAGGCTGGTTCGGCTTTAATGCGGGTTCGGCATTGGCGGCAGACAATAGTGCTGCAATGGCTATGTTGGTTACGCATTTGAGCGCGGCGTGTGGTTCGTTGGCTTGGATGACGATGGAATGGATTCGTCACGGCAAGCCCTCGGTATTGGGTATTGTCACGGGTATGGTTGCAGGACTGGGCACTATCACACCCGCGTCAGGATCAGTGGGTCCTGCAGCTGCGGTTGTTATAGGTCTGACCGCCGGCGTAGTGTGTTATTTCGCAACGATTACCCTGAAGAACACACTCAAGATAGACGACAGCTTGGACGTCTTTCCTGTTCACGGGGTAGGAGGCATGCTCGGCACTATTCTGATCGGTGTATTTGCTGCGCCCTCTATCGGCATTTTCAGCGGCAATGGTTTTTCAGATGGCGTTTCATCAATGGGCGGTCAGCTGTATATCCAGATCTTTGGTGTCATCGTGACCTTCGTATTCACGCTGATCGGCAGCTGGATTCTGCTGAAGTTGGTAGATCAACTCGTTGGACTTCGAGTGGACGATGAGGAAGAAACAGAAGGTCTCGACCTCGTTCTCCATGATGAGCGCGGTTACGATTTGTAGCTTTCTGGCAGGGGAGTGAGGCTAGTCGATGTCTTTTGCGAGCCTCACTTTCACTCCTAGTTTTTCAAATGCTGATTTTGACTCGGAAATCTCCCAAATAGTGAGCGGGTAGTTCGCTCGCCATTGCACTGGAAAATATACCTTGAGCTTTTCGTCTTTGGCATGTGCCGAAAAGTCCGGTTGCATGGTCGATGGCCCCGCATGTTTGAGGATGACCGCCATCCGCAGCAGCACCAGCATTCGCGCAAATTTTTCGCGTTTTTTATCTGGTATATCATCGAACAAATAGGAGGGTAGCTTCCCACGGTGACCTCGCAGTAACCGACTCATTGTGAGCTGATCGCCCTGTGAGAAACCGGGCATGTCCGAGTTTTCGACGAGATAAGCTGAGTGTCGGTTGTAATGTTTCTGGGAGATTGCGACACCAACCTCGTGAAG
>MDSV01186101.1_pt1 | contig 14986 bp, 18 predicted proteins | sample 810851 | NCBI WGS metagenome assembly MDSV01 (sample SAMN05326640, study PRJNA326480) | marine metagenome | isolation source: seawater | place: Atlantic Ocean: North East | collected 2012 | reverse complement strand
GTCGATCCTGCGCTGCAGGCGCAACGCGGTCCAAGCCTTCTCGCCGCGGCCGTGGTCCTCTCTGTAGGGCCGCGGACCTTCCCTCGGGCGAGCCTGGCGGCACCTCAGGGGCTCGCGGTATGGTTGAGCCTCAGCGTGTTGGTGACCACGATCTTGCTGGCCCTGTTGCTTCCCCGTGTTGGTGGCCATGAGGCCTGGGCCGTGGTCGGAGCCACCCTTCGAATGGGCACGGTCGTGGCCATCGGAAGCGTCGTCGCGCTTCTTTCGTTGCGGGTGGGCTTGGACGCGCAGGCGCAGGCCACGTGGACCATGGGCCGCCGAGCGTGGTGCGTGGCTCCCTTGTTCCTGATCGTCGTCGCTCCCGGTGTCGTGCTTGTCGCGGCCTGCATGTGGGGCGGATCTTGGGTGGCTTGGGGTCTTCTCCGGTGGTGGCCAACAGGGTCGAAAATCGACGTCTGAGGCCCTTCCCCCAACCGAGCCGCTTATGAGTTGAAGTGGCAGGAAAGCGCGGGGCGTCTTCGGACGACCCGGATGGGATGGGCATGGCTCGAGCGTTTCGCTGCGGCGTAGATAAAAATCGGAAATTGAAGGCAAGAGCGACCCGTAAGCGCTGGCCAGAACGTGACCTTGCGCCGCTGATTGCCCGGACGCAAGAGCATGCACGAGCGATGGGTACAGCCGTACCCATCGAAGCTTTGATCCGCATCGAAGGAGATTCATGGATGTTTGAACGGGCCGATCCTGCCGCGTTGGCAGCGGCACGTCATCGCATCGTGGTTCATGAAGACGGTTCACCGCTCAGTTTGGGTGGATGCACCGACATGTCGACGGCGCTTGACGTCGCTCGTCGCATGGCCGAGGTGGACGGACGAGTCGTCCTGATTCAGAACCTCTGATCAGGTGATGGCGCGCCAGATGGCTTGGGCAACGCCCATGTTGACCATGTAGAAGAATCCCGCCAGGATGATGCAGGCCGCGTAGACCTGCAACTTGGTGATGCGCCAGGCGTGCTCCGACTCTTCATCGAAGTACCGGATGAGACCTGCGGCTTGTTGAATGCCACCGCCGTCGTTCTTCTTCGCCATGGTGCTCAGCCCTCCGAACCGCCTTCTCCTTATGAACGCGACGCGGACTACGTGAGGTCGACCACGTCGAGGTCGTCCTCGACGCTCAAGACCGACGTCACGCCTTCGCTCTGGCCACTTGTCGGAACCTCGTCAAGTGGGTCCACTTCGATCAGCGCAGCCTCTGCCCGAGCCAGCGCTCGTTCGACACCGGGCGCATGATCTTCTTTCAGCGCCTTTCTCGCATGCTCGAGGTCTTCATCGGCTTCCATGAGCCGGTGTTGACGGTGGGTGGACGTGGGACTGTCACCCACGTCGTCCAAGTAAGCATGGAGGCGCTTTGCAACCGTTTCTCTCCGCTCTTCCATGGTGCGGATGTCATCGAGCAAGCCGTCTCGCCCACGCTGGATGCCGTCCTTCCATGCTTTGGCATGCTCCGAACGGTTGAATCCGAGCCGGCTCAAGATCCGGTCGGAAGCGGCCGGCCAAGCAAACGCCCAGGGGGGCTGGCCAAGAGCGGCAACCAAATCGAACACGGCCCGGTCGCGCAGGGCGTCAGAACCTGAAAATTCCAACACGTTGAGGTAACCCTTCGTGAACAGGCCAAAGCCCCAGTACGGGCGGGAGTGGATGCGCACCGACAGGTCCCCTGCTTTCACGTCCAATTCCCAACGCTGCTCGTCGAACTTTGGAGGTTTGACCATCGTCAGTGTGGCCGCTTCCTGCAGGCCGTGAATCAACGTGGTCACGACGTTTCCAAGGTAGACGACGCCGGGGCCTTTCCCTCCGCGGCGGGGACGAAGGCGCCCCTCGGCGTCCACCTCATGATGCGGCCCAGCCCGCACCACTTGGGCGGCGAGGCGGAAGGTGTTCGACATACGGAACGTCCACGGGACACGTGGTTCAAGGGTCCACCGGTGCCTCGACTCATCAGACAAGTTCTTCAACGGCTGAGTTCATCCTCCGGGTGGTGACCAAGGCATGGCAGGAAAAGACGGCGGCAAGGATTTGACGGACCTCCCCGGAGTGGGCGCAGCTACGGCGAAGAAACTCAAGGACGCTGGATTGACGACCGTCGCCAAAATTCGAAAGGCGGGCCGTGACGGCCTCACCGCCGCCGGCATCAGCGCACCTTCAGCGGTACGCATCCTCAAGGGCGTGGCCCAGGACGCAGGAAGCAAAGCGTCTGAGGCGGCAAAGAAAGCCAGCAAGAAGGTGACCGAAACTGCTGCGAAAACCGCAAAGAAGGCCACAAAAACCGTGGCCAAGGCCGCCGTCAAGCAATCGATCAAAAAGGTCGTAAAAACGGCGGGTCGGAGCGATCGAAAAGTCCTCTCCGCCAAGGAAGAAGGCCGAAAGGGCAAGACGCTAAAGACACCCTCCCTCAAAGACATCCTCAGGTCCCGGAAGAAGTGACGTAAGCACTTAGCACCCTTCAGACCAAGGCCTTCCATGCCTCGGCGGAAGTACGGACGACTCCGGAAAACCGTTGAGGTGCCATCGAAAGAGAACTGCTCTCGATGCAGGGCCGGCAAATTTTGCCCACTCCCAAACCACGAGGGGCAACACGTTGCACCGTCGCGTTCGTGGGTGGGTCCAGAGCGGATCAACAAGCGAAAACGGGGCGCATGAAGGGCCTTCATTTGGCGTCAATGCCCGCCGCGCTGGTCGAGGGCGTCACCTCGTTCAGAGCCGTTTCGTCCTGCCCGGTGGGCATGGCGGCACGCGCGGCTTGCGCACGGTGGTAGACTTCCCTGAGCGTTTGGTCACCGATCTCCAAGTAAACCCTCGTCGTTGCGATGCTCGCGTGGCCCAAAAGGCGTTGAATGCTGACCAAATCCGCACCTCGTTCGAGCAAGCCTGTCGCGAAGTTGTGGCGTAGCACGTGGGGCGTCAATCGGCCGCGAGGGAGTCCAGCAGCTGCGGCCAAGTCCTCCATCAGGCGCTGTACGCCCCTGGGGGTCAAACGTGAACCACGGCGATTCACCAAGACCGGACCCAGCGAATCTTCCGTGCGTACAGCGCGCTGTTCAAGCCACAAATCGAGTTCCTGCAGGGTCCGTTCCGTGAAGAGCACAAGACGGTCTTTGTCTCCCTTTCCAGAGCGGACCATGGCCGACTGGTCGTCAAGGTCGAGGGCGTCAAGATCGAGGTCGCAGACTTCGCTTACGCGAAGGCCGGTGTCGAGCATCATGGTCACGACCACCCTGGCCAACGGGTCTTCGTACCACTGGGCGGCTTCCAGCACGTCGCTGAGTTCGCGCCGCGTCAGCGTGCGGGGCAAACGCCGACCGGCGCGTGCTCGAACCAAGTGCTCCGGCCACCGATGGCCGAGCCAATTCAGAAGGTGACGCGCAGCGGCCAATTTGGTGTTGAAGGAAGAGGGTTTCAGGTCCGAGAGGCTGTGCACCCATCGGTCCAAGCGTCCATTCAAGGGTTCAACCCGTTCCGCCACGTCGATCACTGAGAGGCCGTCCACCTCCTCCAGCGCGGGTTCGGCTGGAAGCAGGGTGTGAAGCATGGGCCGAATGGACGTCAGGTAGGTCTTCCTCGTGTTCTCAGATTTTCCTTCCGTGCGGAGCTGTTGAAGGTAACAATCGAGCCACGGTAAGTCCGCAAGGTGCTGAAGTCGAGGGGGCAAGTCCACGTCACGCCCGTCGTCCAAACGACGTTGACTGGGTCGAATCGCCCGTCGTGACCGTGAAGTTCCCGCGTCCATTTGGCGTCACCGCCTGCCGCCGAAGCGACGTGCATCCCGTGCCCGAAGGCGGTTGGCCATGCGAAGGGTTGGACTTGAACGTTCGGCTTCAGACGGCCGCTTCATCGGGACCCGGTTCGGCTCCGTTGTCGTTCGCGCTGTCCGCGCACCCCTCAACCGCGGCACGGATGGAGTTCCGAAGGCTGTTGCGAGGACCGGCGCAGAGGATGAGGTCATCGAAACGGAGGTGGGTGTCGGGGCCTGGGTTCCAAATCATGTGCGAATTTCTGGCGATGGCAAAGGTCTCGATCTCGCCATGGAACACGTCGCTCAGGCTTCGACCGATCAACGCCGGATGGCGCCGAACTTGGAGGGTGACGACCCCTTCGTCTGGGAGCATGCGGAGCAGGCCATCAATCTCCACATCACCGTATCCTGCTTCGCGCATGGCATGGTCGACGATGGCCCCCGCCACGTTGACGCCGCTGGCCATCTCGATTCCTTGCAGACCAGGGCTGGAGTTCACCTCGAGCACCATGGGTCCGTCGTTGCCTTCCAGCAAATCGACACCCGCGACGTTGAGCCCAAGCACCCGGGCGGCGCGGCGGGCCACGTCGGCAAACTCCTTTGGCAGGTCCACCGATTCCACGGTTCCGTTGAGGTGGAAGTTCGAACGGAATTCTCGTCCACGTGCACGGCGCCTCATGGCCGCCACCACCTCGTCGCCGACGACAATGACGCGGACGTCTTGGCCGTGGCTCTCGGCCACGTATTCTTGAATCAGAACGTCCCTCCGTGCGTGCAACAAGCCCTGTACGAGGCTCTTTGCCTCATAGGCGGTGTGGCGAAGGAAGACGCCTTGGCCCTGCGTGCCCTTGGTCACTTTGACCACCACGGGCAGCCCTCCAACGGCCTCGATGGCGTGGTCCACGTCACGAACGTCTCGGACGTTCATGGTGCGAGGAATTGGGATGCGATTCCGTGCCAAAATTTGGCTTGCACGCAACTTGTCCCTGCTTTGAAGGATGCCTGCAGCGCTGTTGGACGACCAAACGCCGAGCTGATCGAGGTGACGCAAGAGCGCTGTGCCGTGCCCCGTGATGGAATGCCCGATGCGTGGAATCACCGCCTCGTGCTCGAAGGGCTCACCGTCCACCAACACCTCGACGCGCCCCTGGTCGACAAACATCGCACAGGTCAGGGGGTCGATGATGTCCACATCGAGGCCACGCTCCCTTGCTTCTTCGACCAACCTTCTGGTGCTGTAGAGCCGAGGCCCCCTGGACAGCACGGCGAGGCGAAGGTCCATGTGTCCCAACGGCACACCACCCCTTTTCACCTCATCGTCCACAGATGAACATCCGAGGCCGAGGCTTTCAAGTGGTCGGCGAATCACCGAAGCGGCATGGACGATGACGACCGCGCCGACGGTTCCGACGGCTTGGAACCCGTGCCCAGCAAGGTGCTTGTGGACGAGGACCGGGACGACGTGGTTGAGGCGATGAGCCTCGAAGAGCGCGAGGAAGCGCTCAACCGCTCGCGCTGGAACGTCTTCATGTTCCTCGGGATTGCGGTGATTTTGTTTGGATTCGCCCTTTTCCCAATGCCCTTCTCCGCCGATTACCAAAGTTCCCTCGGGGGAGCCCAAGCGACGAAAGACGTCGGGCTGATTTGGGGCATGCCCATCGCTGGAGACGACATCACGGACGTGCCCGTGCGTGTCGACATCGCCATCGACCAACCTCCGCCCACGCACTCAGAACTGGTGGCGTTCATGATTCAAACCGCGGATTGCACTGACTCAGCGGCCTTGTCGGACGGACAGGTGGCCGCAGAGAATGGAAGTTCAGACCATGGGTATGCAACCACCATGGGCCGCGTGACGGCGGGTTCTGAGGAGCAGTTCCGCTTCCGAGTCGATCCTGGACAATACTGCCTGATCGTCAAATTCCTCGACATCGACGGGCAAAACGCCGATCAATCGGGCACAGGGACCGTCGAAATTGACGGTCGAGTGTGGCCAAATCAAGCCATTGGAGGACTGTTTGGCCTTGTCGCGGTCGTGCTCGCAGCTCTTTCTTTCGTGGGCGCACAACGACACGGCAACGAATACCGATCAATGAAACAGCCCAAGGAAGCCTCTGTTGAATCGACCGTCCTCGCTGCAGCAGGCCCCTCGGGTCCTCCCGCAGCAGGCCCGAGTGGACCGCCATCGGCAGGCCCGAGCGGGCCCCCAACCGCGACCGAAGCCCCGGCACCGTCCGAAGGCCCAACCGTCCTCCAAGAGGACGAGGACGGAACGGCATGGCTCGATGCGGGCAACGGATACGTCTACCGCCGTATGCCTGACGGGGACTTTGACCAGACCGTTTTCGTCCCCAATCCTGACGGGGACGGCTTCGTTCCCCACGAGGGTTGATACGGCGCATTTGGAGGTCAAAACATGAGCGGCATGGACCTTTACGTCGCGCTCGCTCTCGGCGTTGGCTTGGCCGCAGCAAGTGGATTCCGGGTGTTCCTCCCACCGTTTCTTTACGGGCTTGCAACACGATTTGATCTGAATCCAACGGTTGTTCCGGATTCAGGCATGCAAGAGTGGATGGCATCCGATGTCGGCTTGATGGTGCTCGGTGCAGCGGTGGTCTGCGAACTTCTTGCTTACTACATCCCTTGGTTGGACAACCTGCTCGACACGATTGCCTCTCCTGCAGCGGTGGTCGGGGGGGTGGTCCTCATGTCCACGTCTTTGGGCGAACTTGAACCCGCTTTGCAATGGTCCTTGAGCATCGTCGTTGGTGGCACCACCAGCGGATCGGTGCAATTGACCACCGTCGGCGTTCGCGCCTTATCGACCGCCTCAACGGGCGGACTTGGCAACCCAATCGTGTCCACCATGGAAGCCGGAGCGTGTTTGTTTTGCACGGTTCTCGCACTCCTCCTCCCACTCATCGCCTTGGTGTTGGTGTTGGGGGGCCTTGGGATGGGCGGACGTTGGGTGCTTCGCCGCCGCGGTGCGAAGGCGTCGGATGCCCAAGTTTGGGCGCCCATGAACCCTCAGGCTTGAAAGCGGTCAACTGCGAGCGTCCATCGGAGGGCGATGAGCGTTGACCGATGCATCAAGCCTGACCGTGGCCAAACTGAAAGCGCTGTGCGTTCTTCATGACCTTCCCACAAGCGGTGTGAAAGCCGTGTTGGTCGAACGTTTGCTCGAGGCCGGTTTGGACCGTAGCAGCATCGGATTGCCCGACCTTCAAACGGAGGACGCGTCCGAGGAGGTCATCTCCCTTGAGCCAGAGCCTGAACCCGTCGTGATCGAGGCAGAACCTGCTTCTCCCGCCGTCGAGGTCCCCCTTCCCGCCGTCGAGGACGACGAGGTGCTTGAGGCCGAAGTCTTGGACGCGATTCCGATCGAGGACGATGCGCCGGAGGATGCCGCTCCCCTGCCTGAGGTCCCACCCGCCGTACCCCTTCCCGGCTCGAAGACCGCGAGGAACACCACGCTCCTTGACATGGTGAAGACCCCCAAGGCTGCAGCCGTGTTGTTGGTGGTTCTCTTCCTTGGCGCAGGCGGGTGGTATTGGGTCGAACAACAGTTGGATCCAGTGACCGTGGATGCACTGCGGTACGGTGACGAAATGGGCTTCGTGCTCATCGACGGGCAACTCACGGCCACGGAAGGCTTCGTCGAACCGGTGATCGAGCAATTGGACATCGAAGACGACATTTGCCGTCTGGAGGTGTCCTTCTCGGGCACCGGCGACGTCGCTGTCCATGAGGGCACCATGCTCGACATACCTTCGCAAGGTTCCGACACCCGGCTTTTGGGAACGGTCAGCGTCCGAGGCGCACATGGCGCTGAATGGTTGGCCGTTCAGCAAGAGGCCACGTACGACCTCGACGAATTGGTGGTCAAGCGTCATCTTCGCTCAATTGTCCCCGGAAGCAACGACTGCTCCTCCAGTTCAGCCTCCGCCAGCGGTGCGGCCGAGTTGGCCTTGACGTCGTGGACCGAAATCGGTGACCGCGTCACGCTCCGCAGCAATGCGGATTGGGAGGTGGACCTCGAGGGTGTGGTCCGCGGCTCGACCACGACCTACGGCGTCGGCGGTCTTCTGGGATCCTTCGAGGTCTTTGCACCGGGCATCGCCATGTTGACGCAGCCGGTCGAACTGCAGTCCCTGGTCGGCACCACGCCAATTGAAACCGGTGCGACCGGCACGGGCCTTGGTTGGGATTGGTCGGTGGTCGGAGCCGAAGATTTCGCCGGGAAGCGCATGTGGCGTATCGTGGCCACACAACCGGACTTGGCCACATACTGCCTCGGCAGCGCCACGCTGTCCATGTGGGTCGAAGCCGACAACCCATGGGCCAGCCGGCAGACGGTCGACGTCCGGCTTTCCTCCGACAACAACGGGCAACAGGATTGCTCCACCCTCTCCCAGCAGCTCGGAGATGCCGTTCTGCCTGACGGTGAATTCCGACTGACGCACACCTTCGAACGCACCTCCCTTACCCGTGGGGCCGACCGCCTCGATCTGGGAACGACCTACCTTGGTCGACCCAGCCCCGCCGAATTGGGAGCGCCCGAAGAGGCCCTTGTGGATTGGACACGAAACGCCAGCCACGTTCCTGATGCTGCATCGGGCGCCTCCACCACCCTTGAAGAGGCCGTGTCGTGCCTCCGTTCCGTCGGATCCTCCGCCTCGGGCGCCAACGCTGCTTTGGACAACGAGGGCTACATTTGGCGGGCTGTCGGCGATTCAGGAGGGGAAGTCGATGCATGGAATCTGTCGTGGGTTGGCAACGACGACGCGCACGGCTGGGTCCGTCTCGACGTCAGCAGCGGTGAAAGCGGAACGTGCACCTTCGTTGAGAAAGGCCCACTGGACCTTGGCATCGTTTGGAACCGTGAATCGGCGCCCGCCGTGTTGCCCATGGACGAAGTGGAAGCCTTGCTTTTGGCCGAAGACCGATTTCCAGAACTCGTGGGCAGCAAGGGCTTGTTCGATGCGAATGGGGGTCACAACGACGGGCTCCGTCGCGGCGTCTTGGTCGCCGTTCCCGACGACGGTTTGACGGGATTGATCAGCGAATTGGTGGACGGAGAGGCAGGAGCCACCACCTACGATTACGTCCGCACCTGGGATCAACAGGGGTGGGATTCGACGCTCAGCGTGGCCATTGACGGCACCAGCGGGCGCCTTCTGGCCACTTCGCTTGTCGAACGTCCGGCGTGAGGAAAGAGGACATTGAACCACGCTCGGCGCACCGCGTCGGCCGTCACCTCCAAAGCCTCAGAGGCGTGCATGTTGCATCGATGGGGAAGCGGAGTCGTCAGGTCACCGTCGGTGAAGCGGAGTTTGAGGCGCACCCTCAAGCCGCACCGGCGACCGACGATGGTGATGAGATCGGGCCCGCGAAAATTCGCGCGCCGCTTGAACTTCCGCCCATGCAACCGTCGACCCAAGGGCTTGCTCGGGTGGTCGCCGTCACCAACCAAAAGGGCGGCGTCGGAAAGACCACCACGGTGATCAACCTCGCCGCAGCCCTCGCTGCCTCGGGCCAGCGTGTTCTCGTCGTGGATTTGGATGCGCAGGGAAATTGTGCCACCGGCCTTGGCATCGACAAGGCCAGGGTTGAGCGAACCACCCGTGACCTGCTGCTCAACCCTGAACGTGCCTCAGAGTGCCGCTATGCCACTCGAATCCCGACCCTCCACGTGGTGGTCGGTGATCGTCGTCTGGTGTCGGTGGAGGACGCCATCCTCTCGGACCTTGGGCGCGAATCAAGGTTGGCTGAAGGACTGGCACCCTTGCTTCCTCATTATGACCTGGTCCTGATCGATACGCCTCCGAACCTCGGGGTGCTCGCCATCAACGCCCTTTGTGCCGCCGATGGCGTGCTGGTTCCGGTTCAAACCGAATATTTCGCGCTCGAAGGCCTTGCGATGCTTCTCTCGACGGTCGAGCAAGTGCGCCGTCGCTTGAATCCAAACCTCGGCGTTGACGGGGTCCTTCTCACCATGCATGCTCCAACCTTGCTCAACCAGCAGGTGGCCAACCTGCTTCGAGAGCACCTCGGCGACGTGGTCGTTGAGCCGCCAATTCGTCGCAACATCCGCCTCGCAGAGGCGACAAGCCGAGGGGAGCCCATTCACATTCACGCGCCAAAGTCCAACGGCGGTCAGGACCACCTCGCGGTGGCTGACGTGCTGTCTCAGAGGTGGGGATTGGTGCGGAGGTCGCAAGCATGAGCGAGCGGGGCCTTGGCCGAGGGCTCGATCATCTGATCGAACAGAACGCCACGGAGCTCGGTTTTCTCGACGCCTACGGGCCCGCTCCTGAGGAAGCGTTGGGCGAGGTGTTCGATGCTGCATGCGATGCCTTGGAGCCGCTCAAAGGCTCCCGGAGCGAGGACGCTTACGAAGCCGAGGGGGTGGTCCTGCAACGTGTTGATGAAGGGACGCGGATGACGTGGACGGGTCAAAGCCTGCCTTTGGTTCCCAGCGATTTGAGCCGGCCAGGTATGCGTGAGGGCGTGCTCTCTTCAGACCGAACACAAGCCGCCGTGATCTTTGTCGATTGGACCCATGAGGTGCGCCGTTGCCTTGCGCGGGTGGTCGAGGACCGATCACGCGTCGCCTGAGCGTCGACCGATGGCCGCCGCGGCAACCGTGAGGGCCACGAGGCTGAGGGCGAATCCTGGGCCTGGACTTTCTTCCTCTTCGATGCAGCCGTCGGCGTTGGCGTTTTCTCCACCCCAAGCGCCGTCGTCATAGTAGCAATTCGACCAGGTCTTGTACCAATCGCCCGCAGGGTGAGACTCTTCTTCACCGTCGCTGTACGTCATTTTCGCACGCCAGTTGACGTATGTGTGGTCTTCTGGTGGGGTGACCGTGACGGTATGAACCGACCCGTCGTCGGAAACGGTCGCGTCCTGAGTGACGGGAGGATCGCAAACGCCGTCGTTGGTGCAGATTTGGGTCGTCAGGAGCATGGTTGTGCCGTTTTCGACCGCCTCGTCGTCCATGGTTACCGTCAGTGTCCACGTTTCTCCGTCGACAGAGGGCGAGGTGGTGGAGTGGGCAGAAAAGGGCGTGGTGGCCGGGTCAGGGCCCGAGTCTTGGCCTCCAACGCCGCCCGCGGTGGCGACGCCGACCAACATGAGCATGAGGCTGATGAGCATCACGTTGCGCATGGGTTGGCAAGGGCGCCGTTCCTATTTGGCGCTGTGGGAGAGGGGTTCACTCCATGTCCCAAAGTTCGTCGCCGACCCAATGGATGGTCTTCACGGCCTTGCCTCCGGTGGCGGCCACCATGCCTTCGCCGGAGTCCAGGGCCCATCCCAACGCCAAGGGCCGTTGGTGCACTTCGTCACGGATCCACACCAGATCGCCTTCAGCGACGTCCTCGTCCGCACCGGAGATGCCTGCAGCCATGCAATCGGCTCCGTTCATCAGGAATCGAATGGCGCCGTGGTCCACTTCCACCCAGTGGGCGGCATCGGCATGCTCCATCAGGCCGCGAAGGGTCAAGGCCACCACGCGTTCGCCGTCCGGATGTTCCACGTCAACCGCTTTCGGGACTTTGTCGACGAAAACGAGGTTCCACGGGCCGAATTCAGCGGCCTCAAGGAAGGCACCGTCGACGTTGAGGTCAATGCCCAAGGCGGCTTCAAGGTCTTTCAGCAGGGGAGCGATGGCTTTCCTACGGATGGGCCGTCGTTTCCGGATGCTCCAATCCTTGACCATGATGTTGGCGGGCCCTAGCGTGCTATGACCGTTGCCATGAGAGGGTCCAAGAATCCGGTCCATCTGGAAGAATCATGGCCATGTGGTGCGCGATTCGAACCTTTGCAGCCCACGCGGATGAACTTGGCAATGCCCGTCCAACACGGCCCATTTTTTTCACCAAGCCCGACGGATGCCTGTCCACAAGCAGCATCATCGATGTGACCGGGCACGACGGTGAAATCCACCACGAGGTCGAGCTTGTGCTCAAATTGGGTGAGGAAGGGGAGGTGACCTATCTTGCTGTGGGGCTGGATCTCACCGACCGGGCCGCTCAGCAAGAGGCTCGGCCGGAGGGCCTGCCCTGGGCCCGCGGGAAGGCGTTCCGAGGCGCGGCCCGCCTCGGAGCCTTTGTTCCATGGACAGAGAGCGTGGAGGCTTTGTCCACGTCTGGCCTCCATCTCGAACTGCGCATTGACGGTGAAGTCCGCCAATCTGCGCCCATCGTAGGGATGTCCATTCCACCGTCCCGTTTGCTGGATGATCTGCAGGATTGGGCCCCGCTTCAGCGCGGCGACTTGGTCTTCACCGGAACGCCACCGGGTGTCGGGCAACTTCATGCAGGTCAACACGTCGAAGCCGTTCTGTTTGACGGGGACAACGTCGTTGTGTCGCGTTTGGACCTCCATTGCGCCTGAGGGTGGGCTTCATATACGCCGTGTTGGTCGGCAGCCTGCGAGTGGACCTTTCATGGCACAATGGCACGGCATCTCTCGACGCAAGACCAGCGGCGGTCGCCGAGTTCAGGCTCGCGGCAAGCGCAAGACCGAAATCTCCAGCGAGAAGCAATTCGCACTCGTCGGGGAACCCAAGCGCAAGATCTACCGCAAGGCCGGTGGCAACACCATGGTCCGCGTCATGGCCGAGAACCGTGTGGCCATCGCTGACCCTGCCAAGGGCACCACGCAGATGGGCGCCATCATGAGCGTCGTTGAGAACGAATCCGATCCCAACTACGTGCGTCGGAACATCCTCGTCAAGGGCGCCATCATCGAGACCGACAAAGGTCGCGTGCGCATCACTTCCCGACCCGGCAAAGACGGGGTCATCAACGGCGTGCTCGTCGAGTGAGGCCCCTGAACCGGGTCCAAAGGACCTGAATCACAGGAGCATGAGGCGGACACATGGACCACGATGCCGACCGCTTGACCTTGTGGCCGTCTTACTTTGACGTCCGCCGCTCACGCCGGTCAGGCCGTCGTGTCGCCAAAGATGCGGCGGTCAAGAAGCCCGATTTGGAAGGGCTCTATGCTGCAGCCCGGGCGGTGGGTCTTCGAAAAATCAAGCGTGAAGCCAACGCAGCCCGGCCGAGCGACCCCCACGCCCGCGAGGGCCGGTTGGTCGTCAGCCGCTCAGGCGCCGAGGCCGATGCGGGGGCCTCCTCCAAAGAGGAGATCATGCAATTGATCGGCACGACCTGGCGAGAGCAGCGAAAGAAGGAACATGAACAGGTCAACAAGCCTGCAGCCGCCCGAAAGCAGGGAGGAAAATCATCGCCAAGTCAAGGCAAATCGAAAGGTCGGAGTTCATCGCGTCGGCGGTCTTTCAAGCGCTAAAAGACCCACTTTGTCGCGCCTGCTCCAATGGGAACCGCTTTGAATTACGGTGTGCGCCCGCACACCATGGCAGGGGACGGGACTGATACCATCAACGTCGTGAACACGCTCTTTCTCGTGTTGACGCCCATCGCCTCCATCGTTGGACTTTGGTGGCACATCACCACGTTCGGTGTGACGTGGGTGGAACCGCTCTTGTTCGTCATCTGGTACTTCGCCTGCGGGCTGAGCATCACCGTGGGATACCACCGCTTGTTCAGCCACCGAAGCCACGAAGCATCGTGGCCCTTGCGCCTCTTCTACGCCCTGTTTGGGGCCGGCGCCTTCGAGAACAGCGCGTTCAACTGGTGCGCCGACCACCGCATTCACCATCGTCACACCGACAAACCAGAGGACCCTTACTCGGTCACGCGTGGCTTCTGGTGGAGCCACATCCTGTGGGTGATGATCGACGAAGGTGGCGAGCGCGTGCACGACCTTTCTCAGGTGAAGGACCTTCAGGAAGATCCTATCCTGCGTTTCCAACACCGCTTCTACCTGCTCATCGCTGTCGGCGTGGGGATGTTCCTCCCCGCCCTCATCGGCGGTTTGATTGGTGGCGTTGGGGCTGCCGTCGGCGGCTTCGTGTGGGCCGGCTTGGCCCGCACGGTCTTCACCCACCACGGGACCTTCCTGATCAACTCCGCTGCCCACATCTGGGGCACGCAACCCTACGGGGATGCCAACAGCAGCAAGGATTCTCCCATCCTTGCCTTCCTCACCTTCGGAGAAGGCTACCACAACTTCCATCACACCTTCCAAGCGGATTACCGCAACGGCCACCGCTGGTACCACTTTGATCCGTCCAAGTGGTGGATCAATTTCTTCGCGTTTCTCCGTTTGAAGCGCGGCCTCAAGTCCACGCCGGACTGGCACATCGAGGACAAGCGTCGGCAAGCCAGCTTCGAAAACGCAGCCTTGGCCACGGCCAGTGAAGAACGCGACCTTACCGCTCTCCAAGCCCGCATGAAGGCGGCCCGAACCAATTTCAAGTCACAAAGCCGAGCCTTGGACAAGTTGTTGGACCAGCGACGTGCTGCCCGAAAGGAACGCCAAGCCGCGCGCCGTCAGGAACTTGAGGAAGCCATCGCAAAAATGCGAGACGACATCGCTTCCATCCGAGCGGAGTTTGCCCTCATCATGAGCGATCTGTCGGGTGCAAAGCCTGCTTCGGCGTGAGTCAACCGAGGTCTGGGACTTCGTGAAGCCAGCCAAACACATCTTCCTCTTGCTCCGATTGCAAGCCCGTGAGGTGGGCATAGAGGTCCAGGGTCACAGGCCCTGGCGTACCGTCTCCATAGGTTGTGGTGCGGTCGCCTTGGGTGATGGAACCGATCGGTGAGATGACTGCGGCGGTGCCGCAACAGAAGGCTTCGTCGGCCGCCATGGCCGCTTCAGCCGTCACCCGTTCTTCACGCACTTCGAGTCCGCGATGCCGGGCGAGTTCGATGATGGAGGCGCGCGTGATGCCCGGAAGGATGGTCCCAGTCAGCGCGGGAGTGCTGAGCACACCGTCCTTGACGCAGAAGAAATTGGCTGCCCCCACTTCTTCGATGCAGGTGTGGGTTTCTGCATCGAGGTAGATGACCTCGGCATAGCCTGCGGCCTTGGCGGCGTAGGACGGCATCATTCCAGGTGCGTAATTGCCGATGGCCTTCACCCCGCCTGAACCTCCGGGAGCGGCCCGGTGGTGGTCGTCGGAGATGATCAGCGAGATGGCGTTCATGCCTCCCTTGAAGTATGGCCCGACGGGGGTGCAGTAAATCATGAAGGTGAAGGACGGCGCAGGTGCAACGCCAAGCACTGGGCCTGAACCGAAGAGGATCGGGCGAACGTAAAG
>MDSV01165378.1_pt1 | contig 14986 bp, 15 predicted proteins | sample 810851 | NCBI WGS metagenome assembly MDSV01 (sample SAMN05326640, study PRJNA326480) | marine metagenome | isolation source: seawater | place: Atlantic Ocean: North East | collected 2012 | reverse complement strand
TTATTTTCAAAACCTTCTTCGTCTATAAGAATTTTTAATTTAAATTTTAAAAGTACTTGGTTTAATAATCCATTTTTAATTGCCTCTTCAGAACTCATAGGAATATTTATAGTATTTCTGAGCCTCTCAAAATCTTGAAGAATTTCTGTATAAGTGGTTTCATGTTTTTTAGTTTTGAAAACAATTTGGTTATTACTATTGCCAGTTAAATCACCAACACCCCATGCCGCAAATCCTAAAACAATTAAAACTAAAAATATTTTAAAAAAAATAGATTGTGATTTATCTCTGAGTAATCTTAACATAATATTAAACCTTATTTATTCAATATATTAAAAATTTGCAAAAAACAACTTTTTGCATAAATTTATATTTGGTGTACTTTGAAAAAATTGGAGAGTTTATGTTAATCGCTGGAAATTGGAAAATGAATTATGGATTAAAAGAGATACAAGAATTCTATAATTTATTTAAATCTTTACAAATTATTTCTGATATAAACGTTTGCATAATACCTCAACTTCCAATGATATATCAAGCGTTTCAATTATTTAAAAGTATGGATATTAAAATTGGATCTCAATGTTCACACTTTAGATCTAAAGGTTCTTACACTGGAGATGTATCTCCTCAACTTTTATCAAATATAGGATGTGATTATGTCATAAGCGGTCATTCTGAAAGGAGAAAGAATCATTTTGAAAGTGATGAGTTTGTTAAAAAATCTGTCTTATCAATATTAAGTAATAATATGACTCCGATCGTTTGCGTGGGTGAGCCCATTGAAGAAAAAATAAAAGGAAACACAAAGAGTTTTGTTCAAAAACAAATAATTAATTCTGTTCCTCTAATCTCTGATTCTGAAATAGTTATTGCCTATGAGCCAATTTGGGCGATTGGAACGGGAAAAGTGCCAGATTTGGATGAAATAGAAGAGATCCATTCATTAATCAAGAACGAATTAAATAGTCTTGATTATTTAAAAGTTATATATGGAGGTTCAGTCAATAAAAATAATTGTGAAAAAATTTTTTCTTTACCTAATGTTGATGGAGCTCTCATAGGGGGAGCAAGTTTAAATTTTAAAGAATTTCTTGCAATTTATAATTCTGCCGTTAAACAATTAAATATTAATTAAAAAATAGGAATTAAATGATTACTGTTGTTTTAATATTTCATATTATTCTTGCGATTGGTATTATAGGATTAGTTTTATTACAAAGAAGCGAAGGTGGCGGTCTTGGTATAGGTGGATCTCAATCAGGAGGCTTTATGACTGCTAGGGGCACAGCAAATGCATTAACAAAATTAACCACCATATTTGGAGCACTATTTTTTTTAACTTCAATTGTTTTAGCTATTTTGGCAGGAAGTTCAAGCAAAACATCTGTTACAAAAGAAATCAATACAGTTATTGAAACAAAAAAAAAGAAGTCTTCTTCACCATCAGTTCCAATTGATAATTGATTATTAAGAAATTTTGCTATATTATTTTTTCACATGAGAACTTCGGGTGTAAAATACATATTTATCACTGGCGGAGTCGTCTCTTCTCTAGGTAAAGGTCTTGCCTCTGCAAGTTTAGCGTCATTGTTAATATCAAGAGGTTATAAAGTTAGACTAAGAAAGCTTGATCCATATTTAAACCTTGATCCAGGCACAATGAGTCCTTATCAGCACGGTGAATGTTATGTAACAGATGATGGAGCTGAAACGGATTTAGATTTGGGACATTATGAAAGATTTACTGGTGTAAGTGCAAAAAAGACAGATAACGTCACTACTGGAAAAATCTATTCTGAAGTATTAAAAAAAGAAAGAAAAGGTGATTATTTAGGGGCAACTATTCAAATAATACCTCACGTCACTGATGCCATAAAGTCTTTTATAACGTCAGAAATTAAAAATGAGGACTTTGTTCTATGTGAAATAGGAGGTACGGTTGGGGATATCGAATCTTTACCATTTATTGAAGCTATCAGACAACTTAGAAATGAACTTGGTTTATCTAGAAGTTGTTTTCTTCATGTAACCCTAGTTCCATACATTAATGCAGCGCAAGAATTAAAAACAAAACCAACTCAGCATTCAGTGAAAGAATTACAAGGAATGGGAATTCAACCTGATATTCTTTTATGTAGATCGGAGATGAAAATACCTGTAGATCAGAAGAGTAAAATTGCTCTTTTTTGTAATATAAAAATCGACAATGTTATTGAAGCCTTAGATGTTAAGTCAATTTATGAAGTTCCAATAAAATATCATGAATCAAACTTGGATGTTCAATTGTTAAATCATTTTAACCTTTCACCTTCAAAAAAGGCTAATCTAAATGTCTGGAAACAAATAGTTAAAACCCAAGAAAGTTCAGAAGGAACGGTTACTATTGGTGTTGTTGGCAAGTATACTTCAATTATAGATTCTTATAAGTCTTTGATTGAAGCACTTAATCATGGAGGTATAGCTAATAAAACTAATGTTGATATCAAATGGATAGATGCAGAAGAATTTGATGAAAAACTTTTTGAAAACAATATAGTAAAAGATTTAAATGGGATCCTTGTTCCTGGGGGCTTTGGTAAAAGAGGATCTGCTGGAAAAATAAATGCAATTAAATATGCTAGAGAATTTAAAGTTCCTTTTTTTGGAATATGTTTGGGGATGCAAATGGCAGTTATTGAATTTGCAAGGAATGTAATGAATTTTAAGGAAGCTTCTTCAACAGAATTTGAAAAAACATCTATGCCAGTAGTTTCATTATTAACTGAATGGGTTTCTAAAGATGGCTTGGTTCAAAGAGATTCAAAAAGTGATTATGGTGGAACTATGAGACTTGGTTCATATGAATGTCATTTAACTAATAAAAGTAAAATAAAAAATATTTACGAACGTGATATAGTTTTTGAACGTCACAGGCATAGATATGAGGTTAACAAGAATTTATGTGAAGGTTTTGAAGAAAAGGGGATGTTTTTTACAGGTTTATCGCCCAATAAAGAATTACCCGAAATACTTGAACTTATAGACCATCCATGGTTTTTTGGAGTTCAATTTCATCCAGAATTAAAGTCAAAACCCTTTGATCCTCATCCCTTGTTCTCATCTTTTGTGAGAGCTTCTTTAGAAAAATCAAGATTAATATAGGAAATTTTTTATATGAAAACTGAAAGCGTAAAACTTAAAGATTTTTATATCAACAATAATTTGCCCTTTACTTTAATTGCGGGTCCTTGTGTTATAGAAGGCAAAAATCATGCAATTGAGCATGCCGAAGAAATCCATAAAATTGCACAAAAACTATCTCTGAATTTTGTTTTTAAATCATCTTTTGATAAAGCTAATAGAACCAGTCATGTTTCTTCCAGAGGTGTTGGAATGAAAAAGGGTTTAGAAATACTTCTTAATATAAAGGATAAGTTTAATTTGCCTATTACCACAGATGTTCATGAAGCTAAGCAATGTGATGAGGTGTCAAAAGTTGCAGACATAATTCAAATACCTGCTTTTTTGTGTAGACAAACTGATCTTTTAATTGCTGCAGGTAAAACAAAAAAAATTGTAAATATAAAAAAAGGACAGTTTTTAGCCCCATGGGACATGGAATATATAGTTCAAAAAATTAAAAATACAGGAAACCAAAAATTACTTTTAACAGAAAGAGGTACATCTTTTGGATATAATAATTTAGTTGTAGATATGAGATCAATAGATGAAATGAAAAAAACATCTTGTCCAATTATTTTTGATGCAACTCATTCTGTTCAAAAACCCGGTGGTCTTGGAAAGTCATCTGGTGGAGATAGAAAACAAGTTCCAGTTTTGGCATCTGCTGCAGTTGCTGTTGGTGTTGCTGGGATATTTATGGAAGTTCATAAGGATCCAGATAATGCTCCAAGTGATGGTAAAAACATGATTAAATTAAAAGATCTTGAAAAAGTTCTAGGCAAATTAATTTCGATAGATAGAGTGATTAAATAAATTTAGTTAAAACTTCAAGGATTTTAATGGTTGTAATAACAGATATTTTAGGAAGACAAATTTTAGATAGTAGAGGAAACCCTACTGTTGAGGTAGATGTAACGCTGTCTGATGGAAGTATAGGAAGGTCATCCGTTCCTTCTGGAGCGTCTAAAGGTAAGTATGAAGCATTAGAACTTAGAGATAGAAAGCTTGATAACTTCAATGGGCTAAGTGTTGAAAAAGCTATAAACAACATTAATACTGAAATTTTTGATATTTTGTCTGGCAGATCGCCTTTTGACCAATATGGAATAGATCAAAGTATGATAGAACTTGATGGAACGCCAAATAAAGAAAGGCTTGGTGCAAATGCAATTTTAGGAACTTCACTTGCAATATGTAAAGCTGCTGCTCGTTCATTAAATATTCCTCTTTGGAAATATATTGGAGGAATTAATGGAGGCTCTCTTCCAGTTCCTATGATGAATGTTATTAATGGTGGAGCTCATTCTAATAATAACTTAGATATTCAAGAATTTATGATCATGCCGATAGGTTTTAAATCATTTAAAGAGGCATTAAGATCTGGTGTTGAAATATTTCAATCACTTAAATCAATTTTAAGTGATATTGGCTTATCAACAAACGTAGGTGATGAAGGTGGTTTTGCCCCACAGTTACAAAGCGCTGAAGAAGCTTTAAATTTAATTTCAAAAGCAATCGATAAGGCTGGATATAAATTAGGTCAAGAAATTTATTTTGCATTGGATGCAGCTTCCAGTGAATTTTTCAAAAATGGTAAATACCATGTTTCTCAAGGAAAAGAAGTTTTATCAACTGATGAAATGTTAAGCTATTGGACAGATTTGATTCATAAATTTCCTATTTTATCTATAGAAGATCCTTTTAGTGAGGACGATATTAACGGTTTTATAAATTTACAAGCTAAAGTTGGTAACAAATTACAAATTGTTGGGGATGATTTGTTTGTAACATCATCAAGCAGACTTAAAAAAGGAATAAACCAAAAGGCTGGAAATGCAATCTTAATTAAATTAAATCAAATAGGTTCTCTAACTGAAACTCAAAATACAATTAATATTGCCAAGGAGAATAATTTTAATACTATAATCTCGCATAGATCAGGAGAAACAGAAGACACTTTTATTTCAGATTTTTCTGTGGCATTAAACTCTGGTCAGATTAAAACAGGTTCTGTATCAAGATCTGATAGGGTTGCCAAATATAATCAATTATTAAGGATAGAAGAAGAAATTGGAGAAAATGCAGAGTATTTAGGAGAGAAAGTTTTAAATAAAATTAATAATAGTGCTTTATGAATAATTGGATTAGAAAATACTTTTTATCTTTATCAGGTTATTCATTGATATTTCTTTTTTTATTTTTTTATTCTTTCAATATTTTTACTGGAGAAAAATCTCTTTTTAATTTTTTTAAACTCGATAACAAAATTAAGAGTTTAGAAAAAAGAGTAAAATCATTAAAAGATAAAGAATTAAAAATATATCATAAAATAAAACTTTTAAAAAGTAATAACTTGGACGCCGACTTTGTATCTGAACTTGCCCAACAAAAATTGGGTTTGATTCATCAAGGAAGGGTAATAATTAAGATTGATTAATTTATTTTGAAATTGAATAGATTTTATTAGAAATTTTCTTTATAAATATGTGAGAACAATGAAATCAAAAAATAAAAAAACATTAGAACATCAAAAAACTAGTAAAATAAATTATGATATTGATCTTTTAAAAAATCTTCATAAAAAAATGCTGTTGATTAGACGTTTTGAAGAAAAAGCTGGACAGTTATATGGGATGGGACATATTGGAGGTTTCTGTCATCTATATATTGGGCAAGAAGCAGTTGTAGTAGGTATTCAATCTATTTTGTTGGATAATGATACATTAGTTACCTCTTATAGAGATCATGGTCATATGTTAGCATGTGATATGGACCCAAAGGGTGTTATGGCTGAGTTAACTGGAAGGGCGACAGGATATTCCAAAGGTAAAGGTGGTTCAATGCATATGTTCAGTAGAGAAAAAGGTTTTTTTGGAGGCCATGGTATCGTCGCTGCCCAAGTACCAATTGGAGCTGGTTTAGCTTTTGCACATAAATATAATTCTACTAACTCAATTTCTGTAACTTTTTTTGGAGATGGTGCAGCTAACCAAGGACAGGTTTATGAAACGTATAATATGGCATCGCTATGGAAACTTCCAGTTGTTTTTGTAATAGAAAATAATATGTATGGAATGGGTACATCGGTAACAAGATCTTCAGCGGGGAATAATTTTGCAAAGAGAGGAGATGCTTTTGGTATTAAAAACAAAATCATTAATGGAATGGATGTATTAGAAGTTAGGGAGGCTTCAAAAGAAGCAGTGGATTATTGCAGGTCTGGAAAAGGACCTTATATCTTAGAGGTGAAGACTTATAGGTATAGAGGTCATTCAATGTCAGACCCAGCTAAATATAGATCTAGAGAAGAAGTGGAAGATGCTAGAAAATCTGGTCCAATTAAATCCATACAAAATTTAATTGTTAGTTCTGGTGTCAGAGAAGAAGAATTAAAAGTTGTAGATGAAGAAGTAAGAAAAATAGTTAGTGAAGCGGCAGAATTTGCGCTTAATTCAGATTTGCCTTTAGAAGATGAATTGTTTAAAGATATAACGATTAATTAAAAAAGATGTCTATTGAAATTTTAATGCCAGCGTTAAGTCCTACCATGGAAGAAGGTACTCTTGCAAAGTGGCTTATCAAAGTCGGAGATAAGGTAAGCTCAGGAGATCTTATTGCAGAAATCGAAACAGATAAAGCGACAATGGAAATTGAGGCTGTTGAAGATGGTTACATTGAAGATTTGTTGGTTGATGAAGGATCACAAAATATTAAAGTTAATACGCCAATAGCAAATTTATCTAAAAATCAGAGCAATACAAAAGGAAAATCGTCCAAAAATGATAAATTCTCTGATGAAAATGATCAAAATAATGTAATTCAAATATCTAATCAAAAATTAGACAAACCTAAAGATAGTGAAATTAAAAATGGTTCTTATAAAGTGACTGTTAGAGAGGCTTTAAGAGATGCTATGGCTGAAGAGCTAAGGTATGATGAAAAAGTTTTTGTGATTGGAGAAGAAGTAGCAGAATATGAGGGCGCTTATAAGGTTACTCAAGGTTTGCTAAAGGAATTTGGATCTAAAAGAATAGTAGATACACCAATTACTGAACACGGATTTGCTGGTATAAGTATTGGGGCTGCCTTTGCTAATCTTAAACCAGTTGTAGAATTTATGACCTTTAATTTTGCTATGCAGGCTATGGATCAAATAATAAATTCAGCAGCTAAAACTTTATATATGTCTGGTGGACAGATGGGGTGCCCAATTGTTTTTAGAGGTCCTAATGGTGCTGCAAGTAGAGTTGCCGCTCAACATAGTCAATGTTTTGCTAGTTGGTATTCTCATATTCCTGGATTAAAAGTTCTATCACCTTGGTCTAGTGAAGATGCAAAGGGTCTTCTAAAATCAGCTATAAGAGATCCTGATCCAATAATATTTTTAGAAAATGAAGTTTTATACGGACAAAGCTTTGAATGCCCGAAGGATAAGGACTTTACTATTCCAATTGGTCAAGCAAAAGTAGAAAAAGTAGGTACTGATGTTACAATTGTCGCTTTTTCTATAATGGTTGGTAAATCAATTGAAGCAGCTAAATTATTAGAAGAAGAGGGAATTAATGCTGAAGTGATAAACTTAAGAACTTTGAAGCCTCTTGATACCAAAACAATCATAAATTCTTTAATGAAAACTAATAGGTTGGTCACTTGTGAAGAAGGTTTTAGTTTCTCAGGCATTGGATCTGAGATAATTGCTATAATACAAGAGCTAGGATTTGATTGGTTAGATGCTCCAATTTTAAGAGTAACTGGTAAAGATGTGCCAATGCCGTATGCAGCTAATTTAGAAAAACTAGCAATTCCTCAAGTGAAAGATATAGTTAATACTGTTAAATCAATTTGTAATTAGATTAGTGAGATTAAATTGTCTATTGAAATTTTAATGCCAGCGTTAAGTCCTACCATGGAAGAAGGTACTCTTGCAAAGTGGTTAATTAATGAAGGTGATAAGATAGCTTCTGGTGACTTAATAGCTGAAATTGAAACAGATAAAGCGACCATGGAGGTTGAATCTATATATGATGGTTTTGTTGGTAAATTACTTTTTAAAGAAGGAACGGAAGGTATAAAAGTCAATACACCTATTGGTATTATTTTAGAAGAAGGTGAAAAATCGATAGACTTATCTAAAGGCATTACAGATGATAAAAAAGTTACTATAGATAAAAACGATAAAGTAAAAGATAATCATTCAAATGAAAAAATTAGTGAGATAATCTCTGAAACTAAATTTTCAAATGATAAAAATAAAAATTTAAATGAATTGGATAAGCTAAAAGAAATTAATAAATCAAATGATGTTTTAGGTCACAAAGATAGAATTTTTTGTACTCCTTTAGCAAGAAGAATTGCATCAGAAAAAAATATAGATTTAAAATTGGTAAAAGGTTCAGGTCCTAATGGAAGAATAGTTAAAAAAGACATTGAAAATTTTAATTTTGATTATAATAAAGAAATTAAAAATTTTAAATTGGTTAAAAATTCATCAATTCGTAAAATAATTGCTGAACGTTTAGTAAAATCTAAACAAGAAGCCCCTCACTTTTATCAAACAATTGAATGCAAAATTGATAAACTTTTGTCATTTAGATCTGAAATTAATAAAGAAATTTCATCTGAATTAAAAATTTCAGTAAACGACTTTATTATAAAGGCAAGTGGCATTTCTTTAATTAAAGTTCCAGCAATTAACACTAGCTGGGAAAATAATGAAACAAAATATTTTAACTCAGCAGATATATCAGTAGCTGTTGCAATAAATGGAGGATTAGTAACTCCAGTTATTAAAAATGTTGAAGATAAAGGGTTGCAAAAAATTTCATCTGAAATGAAACATTTAGCAAAAAAGGCTAATGAGGGTCTTTTGACTCCAGAAGACTATAATGGAGGAAGTTTTTCAATTTCTAATTTAGGTATGTATGGAATAAAAGAGTTTACAGCTATAATAAATCCTCCTCAAGGAGCTATATTGGCAGTTGGTTCTGGTGAAAAAAGACCTATAGTTGTCGATGATTCAATATCTATAGGTACAATTATGAATGTTACTCTATCTTGTGACCATAGAGTTATTGATGGCGCAGTAGGTGCAGAATTTTTGTCAATTTTTAAAAAAACAATAGAAACTCCATCTTTAATGATTTTATAACCTATGGCAAAATTAAATAGAGAATATGACGTGATTATTATAGGTGGTGGCCCTGGAGGATATGTTGCTGCAATTAAAGCATCACAGTTAGGTATGACAGTTGCTTTAATTGAAAAAGATAAACTAGGTGGGGTTTGTTTAAATTGGGGTTGTATTCCAACAAAAGCCTTATTAAAAAGTGCTGAAGTCAAGCATCTTTTTGAAAATGCAAGTGATTTTGGTATTTCAGTGACTGGTTTGAAAATAGATTTTCAAAGTATTATAGATAGATCAAGAAAAGTCTCAAAACAACTTTCTATGGGTGTAGAACATTTGATGAAAAAAAATAAGATAGATGTTTATAGAGGAATTGGAAAAATAAATAAAAACAATGAAAAAAAAATAGTTGAAATTTTAGATAATGAAAATAAAAGTGTAAAAGATTTGCACTCAGAAAATATTATTATAGCTACTGGCGCAAGTTCTAAAAATTTACCTTTTGTAAAAGCTAACAATAATTCTATATGGGATTATAAGTCAGCAATGATTCCAGATAAGCTTCCTAAGTCAATAATTATTATAGGTTCTGGTGCTATTGGGTGTGAATTTGCTTCTTTTTATAATGACTTGGGTTCAGATGTAACGATTGTTGAAATGCAACCCAGAATATTGCCTAATGAAGATCATGAGGTTTCTGATTTCATATCTAAAAGTTTTAATTCTAGAGGCATTAAAATATTAACAAATACTCAATTAAAAGAAGTCATTGATACAAATTCTATTGAATGCAAGCTGCAAGTAGATGGTAAAAATAAGTCAATCGATTCTGAAAAATTAATTTTAGCTGTTGGAATAATGCCAAACATTTCAAATTTAGGTTTAGAAAATTTTAAAATAAAAATTACTGATGGATATATAGAAACAGATAAATGGATGGAGACTAAGGAAAAAGGAATTTTTGCTATTGGTGATGTTACTTCTGGACCTTGGTTAGCTCATAAAGCTAGTCATGAAGGTGTGGTTTGTGTTGAAAAAATAAATGGAATTAATAAACATGGAATTAAAAAAGAAGAAATACCTGGATGTACTTATTGCAGACCTCAAGTAGCTTCAATAGGGATGACAGAAAGTTATGCTGTTGAAAAAGGTTATGAAATTAAAGTTGGCAAATTCCCATTTATAGGTAATGGAAAAGCAATAGCCATAGGAGAAAATGAAGGTTTTGTAAAAACTATTTTTGATAAAAAATCAGGAGAGTTACTGGGGGCACATATGGTTGGACCTGAAGTAACAGAGTTAATTCAGGGTTTTGCTATTGCAAAAAGATTAGAGACAACAGAGGCAGAGTTAATGACAACAATTTTCCCACATCCTACATTGTCTGAATCTATGCACGAGTCAGTTTTAGATGCTTATGGAAAAGTAATACATTATTAATAGGTTTGGTTAATGAAAATTGTTAGACACCCTGAAAAAGTTAACTTAGATGATAAGGTCTCTCCAGCTAAACCTGATTGGATTAAAGTAAGGTTCTCTAATAATGAAAATTACTATAAAACAAGAGACATTTTAAAAAATAATAATATTGTTACTGTTTGTGAAGAAGCTAGTTGTCCTAATATTAGTGAATGTTGGTCTAAAAAACATGCTACAATGATGATAATGGGTGAAATTTGTACTAGAGGTTGTTCTTTCTGCAATGTCATTACAGGGAAGCCTAAAAAACTAGATAAAATGGAACCATATAAAGTAGCTTCTGCTGTAAAAGAGTTAAAATTATCACATGTAGTGATTACTTCTGTAGACCGAGATGATTTAGCAGATGAAGGGGTAAATCATTTTATAGAAACACTTAATTTAATAAGAGATTTTTCTCCATCAACTACCATTGAGATTTTGACTCCAGATTTTTTAAGATATAAAAAAGCGCCTAAATTAATCGCTATAGCGGAACCTGATGTTTTTAATCATAATTTAGAAACAATTCCACGTTTATATCCTACAGTAAGGCCAGGAGCGCGTTATTTTCATTCATTAAAACTTTTAAATGATGTTAAGGAAATAAATCCAAATATTTTTACTAAATCTGGTATAATGGTGGGATTAGGAGAAACAAAAGAAGAAATTTTTCAGGTAATGGATGATCTTAGATCTGCTAATGTTGACTTTTTAACCATAGGTCAATATCTACAACCAACAAAAAAACATCATATTGTAGATAGATATGTGAAACCTGAAGAATTTAATTTATATAAAACCGTTGCTTTGGCTAAAGGCTTTTTATTAGTTTCTTCATCCCCAATGACAAGAAGTAGTTATCATGCTGATGAAGATTTTAAAAAATTAAAATTAATTAAGCATAAATAATTTTAATTTTATGAGACATTCAGAAGTTAAATTTTTAAATCATAAGCCGGAAGATTTGTTTAATTTAGTTTCTGATATTAAAAAGTATCCAGAATTTCTTCCTTGGTGTCTTGGCTCAAGGGTTAAAACTATCAATCAAAATAATTTGAGAGCTGATTTAATAGTTGGATTTAAAATTTACAGAGAAGTTTTTAAATCTAATGTAATTTTAAATAAAAATAAGTTTGAAATAAACGTGGAATATTTAGATGGACCTTTTGAAAATTTAAATAACTTTTGGTCATTTAAAAAAAAAAATAATGGGTGTGAGATTTCATTCTTAGTAGATTTTACTTTTAATAAGCGTATATTAAATTCAGTACTTGAAACTTTTTTTTCAGAAGCTGTCAAAAAAATGGTGAATGCATTTGAAAAGAGAGCAAATTATTTATATAAGTGATTTACTTTAAAATTTTATTCAATAATATCAATGAATTAAGGGTTGTTTTTAGTCTAATTTCTAACCTATTGCCATTGAATATAAATTTTTTTGAAACCATTTCTGTTCTGTTTCCATAAGTTATCCAAACTAAACCTACAGGCTTATCTTTAGAAGAGCCTCCAGGGCCGGCAATACCAGTTACAGAAACTCCAATAGAAGATTTGGTTTTAACTAATAGACCAGTTAACATAAATTGTGATATTTCTTTACTAACAGCCCCATATTGATTCAAAGCCTTAATTGGAATATTTAACTCTTTGTGCTTTGATTTATTTGAATATGTTATGTAACCTTGCTGAAAAACATGACTTGAACCTTGGTTATGAATAATAGAAGACGCCACTAAACCACCTGTACAACTCTCAGCAGTGCTTATAGTAAGTTTTTTATCCTTGCATAATTTTAAAAGCATTCTGCTTTCAACATTAATTTCTTTCCACATTAGCCTATATTAAAAATAAAAATTTCCATATTATTACTTGAGCAATGCAACTATAAACTCCAGCTACTATATCATCAAGTAAAACCCCCCATGCGCCGGGAAGATTTTCTACACGCCTAAGACCTAATTTTGTTATATCAAAAAATCTAAAAGTAAGAAATGAAATTAATAAATAATAAAAATCAATTTCTAGATTTAAAATAAAAATACTTGACAAAGAAACCATTTGACCAATTAGTTCATCTGCAACAACTTCAGGTGGATCTTTTTTTTTAAAATATTTGATATAAAACTGGATACTATAAAAACTAAATATTAAAAGTAAGATAAAAACAAAAATAAAATAAAATTTATTGAATATATTTAAAAAAAAATAACTTAAAATTACAGTAATTAATGAAGCAAAAGTTCCTTAAGCAAACGGTGCTTTTCCAATTGGGTAAAGTATAGCAAATTTTAAAAAGAAAAATTTGAGCAAGGGGAATTTAACAATCATCTAATTCCCTAATACTTAATGTTGAATTAGTAAAAACAGCTATTCCTTCTTTTCTTCCAATTGCACCTATTCCTTCATTAGACTTTCCTTTTATTGAAATTTTACTTTCATTTATATCTATTAACCTAGAGATGTTTTTTCTTATTTGATATGAATAAGTTGAAATTTTAGGAATTTCAGTAATTACAACTATGTCTATATGAAGAATTCTGCCATCTCTTAAATATAGTTCTTTTACTGCATGTTTTAAAAAATGTGAGCTATCATAATTTTTCCATTTTTTTTCTGATGGAGGGAAATGTTGTCCAATATCACCAAAATTTAATGCACCATAAATACTATCAGTTAAAGAGTGAAGGATAACATCTGCATCAGAATGACCTAATAATGAATAACTTTTTATTGTATTAACACCTCCAAGCTTTAAATATTTTGTATTTTTACATATTTTATTATTCTTTTTTAATTTATGAATATCATAACCTATACCTACTTTTGTTATATAATTTTTCATTTTCATAGTTGTAAAATTTTTTATTAAATCTAAATCATTAAAGTTTGTAATTTTAATTGATTTTTTATCTCCTAAAATTTTTTTTATATTAAATTTATTTTCTAGTAAAACAGAAGAATCATCATCATATGTTTTTTTGTCATGTTTGTAAGCATTATATAAGTCCTGATAATTACATAATTGAGGGGTTTGTAATAAACAATAATCACTTTTATTTAAAGTATTTAGTTTTCCATTTTTATCAATTTTTCTAATTGCATCACTTAGGTTTAAATATGGAACTACACAAGAAACTTTATTATTTATGTTTTTGAAAAGATTTGATATAACAGATTTATTTAAAAAGGGTCTAGCTACATCATGGATTAAAACATATTTTGGATTATATTTTTTAATAAATTTTAAACTTTTTATAACACTAATTTGCCTTGTCTCTCCACCTATAATAGGTGGCAATATCTTATATTTATTAGAAATTTTCTTAAAGTAATCGAATCGGGTTTTATGTACTACTGGCAATATTTTAAATTTCAAATTTAAATCCAAAACATTTTCAATACAAAGTTCAAAAATCGTTTTATTATTGTCAATTATATAATATTGTTTTTCAATCTTAATTTTGCTATCTCTAGAAAACCTTTTACCAATCCCTGCTCCTAGCAGTATTATCAAGCATTTTTCTAACATTTTAAACCTTTCATGATTAAATTTTCATCATTTATATAAAAATATAGAAATTAAAATAAATAAATTGTTTAAAAATTATGCAAAATTGATTAAAAATTAACGATGTATAAAGAAATTTTATTAAGTTTAAATACACCTATTATTATATTAAATAAAGGTGACGTAATAAAGTTCGTTAATTCGTCCCTAGAGGAGTTCATATCTCTAAGTAAAACAATTTTGATAAATAATAATCTTAAAAAATTTATTGATCCAGATTCACCTATATTTATGTTAGTAAATAGAGCTCGTAAAAGTAATAATAGTTTGTCAGAAGAGAGTCTAATACTATCTTCAAAAAATTTTTTTCAAAAAGAAATTAAAGTTAATATTATACCTGTTTTTGATATTGAAGATTATATTATTATCCAAATTGAAGAATTAGTTAATTCAAAAAAGTTTTTTTCTCATAAAATTCATCATAAAATTTCTAGATCATTTTCTTCCATGGTTGGAATGTTAATGCATGAATTAAAAAATCCTCTTTCTGGAATTTTAGGAGCAACTCAACTTCTTGAAAAAGATATAAATGACAAAAACTCTTTAGAATTAACAAATGTAATTAAGACTGAAACTAAAAGAATTAGCAAATTATTATCTAATTTTGAAAATATATCTGATGGAACGGGCGAAATTCCAAGTAAATATTTAAATATTCATGAGGTATT
>MDSV01199823.1_pt1 | contig 14988 bp, 18 predicted proteins | sample 810851 | NCBI WGS metagenome assembly MDSV01 (sample SAMN05326640, study PRJNA326480) | marine metagenome | isolation source: seawater | place: Atlantic Ocean: North East | collected 2012 | reverse complement strand
GCGAGATGTTAACCTAACGCAGTGTAATTTTATATATTTTTGAGGAAAATTGTGGAATTTAACCTATTCAAAACAGCACGAGGATTATTTTCGAATGATTTATCCATAGATTTAGGTACTGCTAACACTTTAATTTACACAAAAGATGTGGGTATAGTCCTAAATGAACCCTCAGTTGTCGCTATAAGAGAATCTAGAGGTCAAAAGACTGTTGTAGCTGTAGGTGCTGAAGCAAAGAAGATGCTTGGAAGGACGCCAGGCAATATTACTGCAATAAGGCCTTTATCCGATGGAGTTATAGCTGATTTCCAGGTCACTGAAAAAATGCTTCAACATTTTATTGCTTCTGTTCATGAGCAAAGATTTATAAAACCTAGCCCAAGGATTCTAGTTTGTGTTCCATGCAGATCAACGCAAGTTGAAAGAAGAGCTATCAGAGAATCTGTTCTAGGGGCAGGAGCTCGAGATGTAAAACTTATTGAAGAACCTATGGCCGCAGCTATAGGTGCAGGTCTTCCTGTTGAGGAAGCAAGCGGGAGCATGGTTATTGACATTGGTGGCGGCACTTCTGAAATTGCGATACTTGCATTAAATGGTGTTGTTTATGCTGAGTCAATAAAAATAGGTGGAGATAAAATGGATGAAGCGATTGTTTCTTATATTAGAAGGAATTATGGTTGTGTAATAGGAGAGTCTACTGCAGAAAAAATAAAGCAGACAATTGGATGTGCATCCGAAGATTCAGAAAAACAAGAAATGATGGTGACTGGTAGAAATTTAGCAGAGGGTATCCCAGAAACATTTAGTCTCTCTAGCGACCATGTATATGATGCAATGAAAGACCCCCTTAATGGTATTATTCGAGGAATTAGAGATGCACTTGAGCTTTCACCTCCTGAACTTGCCGCAGATATAGCGGAGAGAGGAATTGTTTTAACTGGCGGTGGTGCTTTGCTTAGAGACCTAGATAGATTGATTTCTTCACAAACTGGGATTCCTGTTATTATTGCTGAAGATCCACTTACTTGTGTTGCAAGAGGTGGTGGCCAAGCCCTTGAAATAATAGAAAAATATAATATAGATCTATTATCAACTGAATAGTATGGCAAGACTGCCTGATAAATCATCAAGATTTATATTGATATCAGTTTTTCTTTTTTGCTTGTCATTATTATTTTTAGATTATAGATTTAGCGCTTTCAAGCCTGTCCAAAATTTCTATAATTCAACTTCAATATTTATTAAAGTATTTTCAAAAGAAATCATTTTCTCACCTTTATACAATTCAGTTTCAAGTATCTTAGATTCAAAAAGTGTAAGAGAGGAGAATCAAGAATTGAAATTAGAGTTGAATCATCAACTAATAGAAAATTATGTAATTTTAAATAAGGAAATTATTAATAGAAATATCTTTTTTGGTGAAATCAACCCAGAAAATATTAGTTCTCAATTAATTCCTGCTAAAGTTGCAAGTTTTGATGTAAGCCAATACCGCTGCTGTGACAAGCATAGGATTTTTTTAAGACCAGAAGTGGATGATGAAATTGATTCATACAAGGTAGTAATAAATTTTGAAGGTATAGTTGGTCAAACTATTAGAATTAATAAAAATCTATTTGAAGTTGTCTTATTGAGTGATAAAAGCCACAACATTCCAATACAAAATGAAAATAATTTTTATTGCGAAGCTGGAGGTTTAGGAATTCCAAAAAAGATTTTTTGTGATATCGATTTAAACTTTGAAGAGAGTTTATTTAAACCAAACCAAAGATTTTTTTCTTCTGGGCTTGGAGGCGTGTTCCCAAAAGGAGTTGAAATAGGATATGTTTCTGAGCTTCAAGAATTGAACTCAAGGAATATAAGATTAATAATTGAGCTAAATGCAGACCCATTAGCATCAAACTTTTTCGGAGTTCTCAAATAGTGAAGTTCTTTGAATTAATTTTCTTGACCATCATTTTCATAATTTTTAGCTTTATTGATGCAAAGATTAGTTTATTTTTGTTTGATTACTTTATAGTTTCTAACCTAACTTATTTATTTCTTTGCTATTTATGTTTTAGAAACCCACAAAAAATCAGTCCTTTCTTTGGTGCCTATATTGGTTTTTTTATTGATCTTCAGCAAAATATATTTTTTGGTCTTCATGCATCATTGTTCACATTAACTATTCTTGTAATTAACTATAATTATTTTAGGTTGAGGATGTTTTCTTCACTCCAAATTACAATAGTATTCAGTTTTTTTGCTGCCTTTTTTGTTGGCTTTAAGAGCATTTTGTTAACTACCATGAATTTTAAGTACCTAGTCGTTTTCTTCAGTTTCTTTTTTGCTTTTTTCTTGTATCTTTTCATTCCAATTCTTGCAAAAGCTTTAATTAAGAAAACAAATCTTTAGAAGATGAATAATACTTTATTTCTTAGGTTATTATTTTTCATCCTCACACCACTTTTAGTTATTTCCTTGTCTTACTTTCTTTTTCTTAGTAAGCCAGATTTATTCTCTAAAAGCTTGGAAAAATATAACTATCAAGGATACTCTTTTAGTTTTGAGAGGGTTGCGACAAATAAAAATCCTTTGTATCCTGAAATAACATTCAAAAATGCTTACTTCAAAAAAAATACTAAAAATCTAAAGATCAATGAGTTGAAGATCGGTTTTAATCTTTTAGGATATCTTTTTGAAGATCTTCAAAGAATAAATTATTTAAAAATATATGGTTCTCAAATTCCAACTAAAGATTATATATCTCTTCTTCCTGAAAACTCCGTAGTCTTAAAAAATACTTTAAAAGACATAATCAGCGAAGGAAAGATAGAAGAACTTTATTTTGAGTTTATAAATGCTGCCGACATTAGTTTTAATAATGAGCTTATAATTTCTGGAGTAACCCTTAAAATTGATTCTGAAAGGAGCCTAGTTGCTAGTAAAGCCTTTTTAACAGCAAACCCTAAAGAGGTGAAGGTAGTATTAGATAATGGTTCATTTCAAAATCTTCCATTTGAGAAGATTTTAGGGATATTGGATATAAATTCAATGCAACTAAATTATGTTTCTTATCATAAATCTATAAATGAATACGCTGAAAACATTCTTCCGCTGGGCATTCTTAACTTTAAAAATGATATACAACTATATACATCTGGTTATGCAGATTTCAAGAAAAATAAGAATAAGAATTATGGTTTTATTAGCTTCCAGGATCTATCAGAGATAAAATATCTAGAAGACGGATTTAATATCAAAACAAATATATTTATTGAAGATTTCAACAATGTATTTTCTCAAAATTTAATTTCTTTTAGTGATCTTGAAATAAAACTTTATCTATCAGGCAATGAAATACAGAATGCATCTACTATCAATTTTTTTACAGACTCCGAATCAGGCGTAGATCTAACAGGAGCTTTTGATGATGGAAACCTTTTATTAGATTTCAATAGTGAGAATTTAAAAGGGTCACTTGTTAGAGATAAATCAAGTTTTTTTCGAATAGATTTATATGATTCAGATATAAATTTTGATTTTAGAGATTCGAGTGATGAAACTTTTGTTCTTCCAAATTTGAAATTCAGACTTACAGCAGAAAATATAATCTTTAATGAAGCAAAGTTTGATTCTTTAGACTTTTACTATCTTAAAAATGGCGACATTCTTACATTGAATGACATAAATATTCAGAGTGACTTTCTTAATGTATCTAACTATGAAGGTGAGCCAGCGTACTTTTCGATCAATGCGAATCAAGATTTCTACAAAATTAAAGGTTTATATGAATTTAATGATCTTAAGAATTCGCTAAACCTCCCAAATTTCCCTCCGATAGATTACTTGAGGTCAAATATAAATATTCAGTGGAATAATCTTCTAGAATTAAAAAACATTGAGGGAAGTTTAGATTTTCTGGCTAAAGATTTTCAGGTAAATCAGAATAATCCAAACTCTGCATTATTGAATTTAGTTGGTTTATTAGATATACAATCATTTTTTGATGGCTATGACGGATCATCAACACAAGAGTATATTAAATTTAAAAGAGGCAGTGGAAGTATTATTTTTTCAAGAAAATATGGAAGGATTGTTGATGAATTATCTTTTGAAGCTGATTTTGGGAATATGGATTGGAATGGATTTATTATCAAAGATGATTTTGGTTCTTTCAGAGAACTAGACCTAGAACTTTCACTAAAATTAAACTTACAAGAGAATATTCCTTGGTATGCTGCTATTTTTGGAGGTATTGGTGTAGCTGCGGGCACAGCTATTATCGGAAATGTTTTTGAGGAACAAATAAATGAAATTTCAACTATAGAATACAAGGTTCAAGGACCTCTTAATTCTCCTCAGCTTGAAAGGCTATAAAAGGAATATTGTTGAAAGACCAAGGAAAGAAACAAACCCAACAACATCTGTTACTGTTGTAACTATAACGCTTCCAGCAATTGCTGGATCCTGATTTAGCCTTCTTAAAAAAATAGGAACAAATACTCCTGCAAAAACTGAGCTTAGCAGGTTGATTATCATTGCAGCAGCAATCAATAAGGCAAGAATTAATTGATTAAACCAAAGAAAAGTAACCAAACTAATTATTAAAGATAAAACAACCCCATTAAGGATTGCAACAGCCAGCTCTCTCTTGAAAAGCCATCCAAGATTTGAACTTGAGATTTGTTCAAGAGTCAGCCCCCTAAGAACAATCGTTAAAGTTTGGGTTGCTGCTACTCCTCCCATGCTAGCAACTATTGGCATAAGGACAGCCAGGTAAACTACTTTTTCAATTGCATCTTGAAAAATGTTTATAGCCAGAGCAGCAATAAATGCCGTAATGAGATTTAATCCAAGCCATATAATTCTTCTTCTTGCAGCTCTTGCCGGGGGTGAAAATGTATCTTCAGCTATCCCAGCCATACTCAAAAAGTTTTGATCAGCATCTTCAATAATTACATCAACAACATCATCAATTGTTATTCTTCCAATAAGCTCATTTCTATCATTAACAACGGCAGCAGAAATTAAATCATTTTGTTCAAAAAACCTAGAAACTTCTTTATCAGACTCATAAACCTTAAATGAATGAGAGTCATAATCCATAATATTAGACACTTTTAGATCAGGATTTGAGGATATTATTTTTGATATTTTAAGTTCGCCAATAAGATTATTATTTTTTGAAACAACAAACAACTTATCAGTATTTTTAGGAATCTTTCCAATTGATCTAAGATATTCAAGAACCAAACTAAGGGACGAATCCTTCTGGACACTTATAATGTCATTATTAAGCAATCCACCTGCAGAATCTTCGGGATATTCCAAAACTATTTCCACTCTTTCTCTATCAATTTTAGACATCATAGAAAGAAGGAAACTTTTTCTCTGCTCAGGAAGATTCTGAAGAATATCAACCACTTCATCTAATTCAAGATCTTGAACTAAACCTAACAACTTTTCATTTGATATTTCATCAAATAAATCTTGCTGAATTTCTTCACCCAACTCACTTAGAACATCAGCTTCATTCGATTTATCAATTATCGACCATATTACTTTTCTTTTTTCTGATGGGGTTGACTCAAGACAGTGAGCAATCTCATGTGAATCCATTCTCGAAAGAATGCTTTGAATTTGACCAAATTTATCTTCAGACTTCTCGTTAAGAATTTCAAAAATTCTTTCTTGATTATAGGTTTCCATTAATCAAAAACTTTTCCAAAGTACTCCTCTCTAATAAGCGTACTATTAGTCAGATAATCTTTTTCACCTTTATCAAGAATTCTTCCATCTTTAATAACTATTGAATAACTGCAAATATCAATTGTTTCTCTCAAGTTATGATCGGTAATCAAGATACTAATTCCTTTTTCTGAGAGCTTTTGAAGAACATTCTTTATGTCTTCAATAGCAAGAGGGTCTATGCCTGCAAATGGCTCATCTAAAAGAATTAGCTTTGGTTTTGAAGCCAAACATCTAGCAATTTCTACTTTTCTTCTTTGACCACCTGACAAAATATGTCCTATCGAATCTTCAATGTCCTCTAAACCAAACTCCACTAAAGTTTTATTATAAAAATCTTCAAGCTCTTTTTTATCCAAGAAATTTGATTCTGCAACACCTAAAATATTTGATTTTACTGAAAGATTTCTAAAAATTGATGGTTCTTGAGGAAGATAACTCATTCCTACTTTAGCTCTTTTATGCGGAGGTATCTTCGTTATCTTTTGGTCATCAAGAAAAACTTCTCCATCGTCTACTTCTATTAACCCTAAAATTGAATAAAAGGTAGTTGTTTTACCTGCCCCATTTGGTCCAAGAAGTCCTACTATTTGACCCTTTGATATATCAAATGAGATATCGTCAATTATTTGTTTATTTTTTATAGATTTAGATATATTTTTTACACTTAAAACGGCCATACTAGTTTATTTGAAGCTGCCCAGAACTTATATTAAATTTTACAGTTTCACCTTTCATTCTAGAGGAGTCATTCTCAATTAATACACTACCAGAAATACTTACTTCATCTTCTTTGATAATGATAGTATTTGAAGAACCTTTAAAAGTGCTATCTTCGCTGATTATATTGAATCTAACAGGCGAGCCTTTAACTGTTATTAGATCCTTAATTCTGTCGTATTCTGCAGTTTCTCCAAATATTTCATATGAATTTGATTGAAAAATTACATTATTTTTAAAGTCAATTTTTCCATCTTTAATTTCTATATTATCTGAAGAAATATCTATTCTTTCTGAGATATCCAAGCTCATTTCAGCAGCATTAAGAAATACTGAAATAAAAATGATAAAGCTTGAAAGAAATATCTTTTGCATAAAAATTTAAAAACTAACAAGTGTATAATAATGCAATGTTGGGCTTAAAAAGAAATTTATTATTTTTATTTTTATTTATTTCATCTCCAACTTATACAGATATTAATAAGAATCCATTCCAGCTTATAGACATAAAGTCACAAGAAATGGTAATTATTTTAACAACCGAAAATGAATTATTTAATACTAATTCAGAGCTGTTCAAGAATAAGATAAAGAATATTTTTGAGCCTTTAATAGATTTTAATAGAGTTAGCGCCAGCGTTATGGGTAAAGAGTATTATTTGAGTGCAACCAAAGAAGAAAGAGCCCAATTTATTGAAGTTTTTAAAATATCACTTCTTGATACTTATGCGGAAACTCTTGCCCAATGGGGAGATGCAGAAATAATTACTGATTTCTCTTATGATGAAAAAAAGAATAAGATCGTAAGTGTTAAACAGAATTTACTAACTACCAATAATATATATCCAATAATTTATAAATTAAGAGAATATAAGAACGGAACTTATAAAATAGTAAATATAATCATTAATGGCATTAATTTAGGACAAACCTTCCATAATCAATTCCAAGCTCTTGCAATAGATAAAAATGGTAATATTTCTGCGATTATTGCTGAATGGAAATCGGATGCTTTCATAGATGGATAATAATCAAATTCAAGAAATTATTGGGTCGTATTTAGATGATGTCACTGATTTGTCTGTAAGTGGCCAAGATTGTAATTTTTCGATAAAGATTATTTCAAAAGATTTCATAAATATGAGCACCTTAGAAAGACATAAAAAAATCATGAAATTGTTTGCAGATTTACTTCAATCAGGCGAGCTACATGCAGTTAGTTTAGATTTAAAAGCACCTAGCGAGGCCTAATTGGAAAAACTATTAATTAAAGGTGGAAAAAGTCTTTCAGGTGAAATTGACTGTTCTGGTGCAAAGAATGCTGCTTTACCTGTAATTGCTGCATCAATTCTTTCCTCAGATGATATAACTCTTAAAAACCTTCCTTATCTTCAAGATATTACGACTATGTTTGAGCTTATAGGGTCAATGGGAGCTGATATTTCTTTGGATGAAAAAATGAATTTTAAACTCAATACCTCAAATCTTTCTAACCTTGAAGCAAGATATGAACTTGTTAAAACTATGCGTGCCTCTATCTTAGTTCTCGGATCAATGATTGCTAAATATGGATATGCAAAGATTGCATTACCTGGAGGTTGTGCTATCGGGAGTCGACCAGTAAATTATCATCTTAAAGCTCTTGAAAAACTTGGTACAGAAATATCGCTTAAAAATGGATACATTGAGGCTAAAGCAGAAAAACTTATTGGAGCTGAAATAGAATTTGAAGGCGTTACTGTTACTGGAACAGAGAATTTAATGATGGCAGCATCATTGGCAGAGGGAGTTTCAATACTTACAAATGTAGCCAAAGAGCCAGAAATCACTGACTTAGCAGATTTTTTGAACTCAATGGGTGCTAAAATTTCAGGAGCAGGAACAGATCAGATAAGAATTGAGGGCGTAAAAAATCTTAGTGGAACAACTTACAAAATTCCTGCTGACAGAATTGAGGCAGGAACATATCTTGTAGCTGCAGCTCTTACAAATGGAAAAATTATAATTAATAAAATAGATCCAAATAGAATGGGTGCAATTATAGAAACTCTTAAAAAAGCTGGAGCTGAAATTAATTCAAATAGTAATTCTATTTCATTGGACATGACAAATAATATTATAAAGCCTGTAGATATTGTTACAGCTCCATTTCCTGGGTTCCCAACTGATATGCAGGCACAATTTACTGTTCTTAATTCCATTGGGTATGGAGAATCTCGTGTAAAAGAAACTATCTTTGAAAATAGATTTATGCATGTTCAAGAACTTAATAGAATGGGTACTGATATTACAATTGATGGAACTACAGCAGTAATTAATGGAGTTAATTCTATTTCAGGTGCTCAAGTAATGGCGACAGATTTACGTGCATCAGCAAGCTTAATCCTTGCCGGACTAGCAGCAAAAGGAGAAACTATAGTTGATAGAATTTACCACATTGACAGAGGGTATGAGAGAATAGAAGAGAAGTTGTCTAATCTAGGAGCAGAAATACTAAGATTGCCTAATTAGATGCAATAGTTTTAATTAAAACTTCTTTATTTTTATCTTTTCCGTAGATCTCAAATAAGATCTGATCACCTGGTAAGGTTAGTTTAAGAGCGGTTGTTAGATTTGCCCATGTGGCCGGCAAGTTATTTATTCTTAAAATGATATCACCTTCTGATACTCCATTTAGCTCAAGAGGATTAACTATATTAGGCTGATCATCAATCGTTATAATGCTTAATGCTGATATTAAAGTTTTGTTTAAATTTAATCTTATTTGCCTTACTTGAAAGTCTCCTATCCATGAATTCCGGACTTTACCAAACTTTATAAGCTCTGCTGCAACTTGAATTACTTTTTCAGATGGTATCGCAAAACCAATGCCAGAGTAAGTTCCAGTTTTTGAATATATACTTGAATTGATTCCAATTAAATTTCCTTCTTTATTGAGTAATGCACCTCCAGAGTTGCCTGGATTAATTGCAGCATCAGTTTGAAGTAATTCCAAATAGGGATTTCCATAATCTCTTCCAGTTGCACTAATAATGCCACTTGTTACAGTTTTCCCAACTCCAAAAGGGTTTCCTATTGCAAGGACTTCATCTCCAATTTTTATATTTCTTGATTCAGCTGACTTAATTGGCTTTAAACCCTCAAAGCCATTTATTTTCAATATAGCAATATCTGAGTATTTATCAGCACCAATCAGCATGGCTTCTGTTATTTCTCCGTCATTAAATTCTACAAAGATTGATGATGCATTACTTAAAATATGGGTATTAGTTACTATGTGACCTTCTTTTGAGAAAATTACTCCAGAACCAACTGCATTTTTAGCCCTATTGATTCCTCTATTGCTTATGAATATATTGACTACCGATGATAAGGCTTTTTCAGCCGCATAAGACAAATCTTCTTTTGAGCCTTTCTTGAAACCAGATTCAAACGAAACTATAGCAATAAATAAGGCAATTATAATGCCACTAATGATAAACTTGTAATTTCCCATTTCTAAAAAATATGTATCAAACTATTTTAAAGAAGTTTTCCGAAGATGGCATTCATTTAAATGATGAACAGCATGACTTTCTGAAGATTTTTTATAGAAACTCTCCAAGAAAAGCATCTTTTTTAGATTTTTTTAGAAAAGTATCAAAAAAAGGTTGCTATTTGCATGGCGGAGTTGGCAGGGGTAAAACAATGATTTTAAATTCAATATTTAATGAAATTAAGCAAAAAAAATGCTCGTATCATTACATTGAGTTCATGAAACTCGTTCATCAAGAGCTTGAATTAGTTAAAAATACCAAATATCCAATAACGAAAGTAGCTAAAAAGATGGCGACAAAGCACGAAGTAATTTTTATAGATGAATTTCAAATTGAAGATGTTTCTGATGCAATGATAGTCGGGAGTCTTTTAAATTTATTATCTAAAATGAATGTCTTCATAATGCTTACATCTAATGCAAAGATAGATAAATTATATAAAAACGGACTTCAGCGAGACAAATTTATGAAGCAAATGAAAAAATTAGGAGAGAATCTTGTTGTTTATGAGTTCGCTGAAGATAAAGACTATAGACTTAAAAGCATTAATCTAGACTCTTCTGAAAATGCAGCAAGACTCAATGAAGAACAAATTTATAATTTCATTCAGAAAAACTTCAATTTTATCGGCGATATTAAGAAAGAGTTTAAGATAAATGATAGGATTTTTTCTTGCAAAGGCAACACCAAAGATTTTATCTGGTTCTCTTATAGGGATTTCTTTAAGCAAAATCTTGCTATTTCTGACTTTTTAGCAATATGTAAAAAATATGAATGGTTTTTTATTGATGATTTTAAACAATATGATGATTATGGGAAAGATATTATAAGGAGATTTATAGGCTTTATAGATATTGCATATGCAGAGAAAGTAAAAATTAAGTTCTTTATAAATAATGACGATATTAAGAGCTTATATTCTGGCGAAGAGCTTACTTTGTTATGGGGAAGAACTCTCAGTAGGCTTGAAGAAATGCGTTATATTGATAATAAATTAAATGATAAAAATTATTGATTAAATAGCGCTTAACCTTTAATATTCATCCACACAAAATTGATATGAAAACATTTAGTTTAAAAAACACTGAAGTTATAAGAGACTGGGTGATATTTGATGCCTCAGATAAGGTCCTAGGCCGTTTTGCAACTAAAATTGCTGATAAATTAAGAGGTAAAGATAAGCCTACCTTTACTCCCCATGTTGATGGTGGTGATTTCGTAGTTGTAATAAACGCAGAGAGGGTAAAAGTTACTGGAAATAAACTAGATCAAAAGAGATACTTTAAACATTCACTTTATCCTGGCGGCTTAAAAGAAAAGTCTTACAAAGAACTTCTTGAGAATAATCCAGAAAGAATTATTGAAAATGCAGTGAAAGGAATGTTACCAAAGAATAAACTAGGAAAATCAATCATTAAAAAATTAAAAGTATATAAGGGATCTGAGCATCCTCATGAGTCTCAAAACCCAAGCGAATGGAATCCAAAAATATGAGCAGTGAAAGACTTTATGCAACTGGTAGAAGAAAAACATCTTCTGCAAGAATTTATCTTTCGCAGGGAGAAGGAGCAATTAGAGTTAACAACAAAGACTTAGCTGAATACTTTGGAAGAGAAGTAGCTCAAATGCTTGTTAAACAGCCTCTTGAACTATGTAATTTAGTTGATAAAGTTAACATTGAAGCAAAAGTTAAGGGTGGGGGAAGTTTTGGCCAGGCTGGAGCAATAAGGCATGGAATCTCTAGAGCACTTTTGCTTTTTGATGAAGAGCTAAGGCCACAACTTAAAAAGGCTGGGTTTCTTACAAGAGACTCAAGAAAGGTAGAGCGAAAAAAACCAGGCTTGAAGAAGGCTAGAAAGAGCTCTCAATTTTCAAAAAGATAGATCCAAATTTTATAAAGATTTACTTCCAATATCGTTGTTTTTATATTATATTGTGCGTACTTTAATAACATATATAAGGAAGTATATGGGTACATTAGTCTTAAAATACCCTAATTTAAAGGATTTCTCAGTAAACCTAGGTTCGCTATGTAACAAAAACTTTTTATCTAAATATAGCGTCGTGGGTACTACAATTTCTTCTTATGAGTACAACTTAGATTTTATGATAGATTTTTTATAAAACATGACTGAAACTACTGAAAAATATCTTACTTTAAGAGGAGCCAACAGTGATATTTATTTCTTTCAAAAGAGAGTTAGTGAAAAGGTAGCAGAGATCATAGGAACTAGTTTCATTAAGACATCTCTAAAGACAAAAGTGCTTTCTGAAGCCATATCAAGAAGAGATGCGCTTGTAGATGCTTTAAATAAACTTGAAGATAGTAATCTATCGGAAATAAGCGATCATTTTCTTAAAACATTTGATAGTTTTGGTTTAAACCTAAAGCAGGGTGATGATTACTTGAAAACTGAAAAAAGTAATGAACCTGATCAAGGAAGAAGGAAGGTCTTGATAGGGCTAACAGCTAGTTTTGCAGCTGCAGGTGTTGCTTTTGCGGCTACACCATTTGTTACAACCTGGAATCCAAGCGCTAGAGCAAAAGCAATAGGTTCCTCAGTTAAAGTAGATGTTTCTAAAATGATGGTCGGTCAACAGATACAAGTTTCTTGGAGAAAACAACCAATATTAATAGTTAGACATTCTCAATCATCTTTGTCCGGCTTAGCATCAGTTGCATCAAAACTTGCTGATCCAAATTCTGACAATATAGAAGAACCATATAAAAATATTTACTCAACAAGATCGTTAAGTTCTGAATATTCAGTCTTATCTGGGGTTTGCACTCATCTTGGCTGTTCCCCAAAATATTATCCTGAAATTGAGCCTAAACCATGGGATTCATCTTGGGCAGGTGGTTTCTTCTGTCCATGCCATGGTTCAATGTTTGATTTGGTAGGAAGAGTTTATAAAGGTGTACCTGCACCAACAAACTTAACAGTGCCTCCTCACTTCTTTGAAGGGAGCATTTTAACAATTGGAGAAGAAGCATAATGGTAACTAAAGTTTTAAATTGGATTAATTACAGATTACCCATTATTAATACATTTGAAAGGCATCTTTCTAAGCATCCAGTTCCTAAAAAGGTTAATTTCTGGTACTTATTTGGTGCCTTAGCTTCTATAGTCTTAATCCTTCAGATCGTAACAGGTATTTGGTTAATGATGCCGTATTCAAATACTGAAGAAGGAGCCTTTGCATCAATCGAATACATTATGAGGGATGTAGATTATGGATGGATTATAAGATACATGCATACAACCGGCGCATCAATGTTCTTTGCAATAGTTTATCTTCATATGTTTCGTGGCCTTTTGTATGGGTCCTATAAAAAACCTAAGGAACTTGTATGGATTTTTGGAGCAACCATCTATTTAGTAATGATGGCTGAAGGTTTTTTAGGCTATGTTTTGCCATATGGTCAAATGTCATATTGGGGAGCTCAAGTGATTATTTCCCTTTTTGGTGCAATACCCTATATTGGAGAATCATTAGAAGTATGGATTAGAGGAGATTACTATATTTCAGGAATAACTATTTCAAGGTTTTTCGCTCTTCATGTTGTTGCATTACCATTAATATTAATTGCTCTAGTCTTTCTTCATCTTGTAGCACTTCATGAAGTGGGTGCCGGAAATCCAGAGGGCATTGATATTGAGAAATATATTGACGAAGATGGGGTTCCTCTTGATAGCGTTCCTTTCTTCCCATACAAAGTTTTAAGTGCTATGCCCGCAATTGGAATTTTTGGATTAGTTTTTTGCATAATTATGTTTTTCTTTCCAGAAGGGGGAGGATATTTCCTCGAATTAGCAAATTTTGAAGAAGCAAATCCCCTTGTAACACCAGAACATATTGCGCCTGTTTGGTATTATGCTCCTTATTACACAATGCTAAGAGCAATTCCGGATCCGCTGGGAGGTCTTATAGTTATGGCAGCAGCAGTTGCAATAATATTTATTGTTCCGTGGCTTGATAGAAGTAATGTAGCGTCAATAAGATATAAAGGTATCTTGAGTAAAATAGCCATAATCATGTTTGTCGTTAGTTTTATCACACTTGGATATTTGGGAACTGTTACGGTGACAGAAACCGGAAAGATTATGTCAATAATATGTACAGTGATGTATTTTGCTTTTTTCCTTCTTATGCCTATTTATACGAGCATTGAAAAAACCCATGAGGTTCCTGAAAGACTGTGATTAAGCCTCTACTAACAATAAGTTTTTTATTCTTATCACTAACCGCTAACTTGCATTCTGCGGAGGGCGGCCCTTGTAAAGATTATGGGCCCTGTGATCAATTCAAACCAGATTTAAACAATATGGCTTCTCTTCAAAGGGGCGTTGGAACTTTTATGAAATATTGCTATAGCTGCCATTCATTAAAGTATTCACGCTGGGGAAGAGTTGCTGATGATCTTCAGATACCCGAAGATATTTTCTTTGAATATCTGGTTCCCGATAAAGATGCTGGGTCATATGACTTAATGGTTGCCCCTATTCACGAATTAGAAATTGACAATGCGCCTCCTGATTTAACCCTAGTTGCAAGAAAGAGGACTTCAAGCTGGGTATTCACTTACTTAAGAGCATTTTATGATGATTCTTCAACAACTTATGGATCTAATAATTTGGTTTATCCAGGAGTAAATATGCCAAATATTCTTGCTCCAATTCAAGGTAATCAAAAATTAGGCTGCAAGGATGTTCCTGTGCTAGCAAAAAATGGTGGTGAAAAGAGAGATGAATCGGGTAAAACCATCACCAAAGAGAAGTGCGGCTATCTTAAGCATCAAGATGGATCAGGATTACTAAATGTTGAAGAGTTTGATGATTTTATATATGATCTCACAAATTTTTTGACTTATGTAGGTGAGCCAAGTAGGGCAGAGAGAGAAAGAATGGGAGTATATGCGATAATATTCTTTATTATATTTACATTTCTTTCTGCGCTTCTCTACAGAGAATATCAAAAAGACTACCACTAGGAGAAG
>MDSV01099065.1_pt1 | contig 14989 bp, 13 predicted proteins | sample 810851 | NCBI WGS metagenome assembly MDSV01 (sample SAMN05326640, study PRJNA326480) | marine metagenome | isolation source: seawater | place: Atlantic Ocean: North East | collected 2012 | reverse complement strand
TATATTTCCTCTAAAACTTCATCAATATCATTTGAAGCAATCAACATTCCATGGTTCTGTAAAAAAAATTTATTATTATTTTCATTAGCACTAAATTTAGAGATTTCATTAGCTAGCTCAATTCCAGGTCTTTTATAGGGTACCCATTCAATTTTTGAACTTTCACAAATATTTTTTATTTCTTTAAGGTCTTTACTAACAGACAAAATTATGGAAAGAATACTGTGGTAGTGAAAAACGAATCGATGATTAAAAATGATATGAAGAGGTGTTTCAATTGATAGTTCTTTCCTGTATTTTTTATTATCTTTTCGATTTTTATAGAAGGTTTGCAGATCGTCTAAGTTTTCTTCAATAAAAATTCCATGTTCAGTAGAATTTTTTAAATAGGTTCCAGTCTTTTTAATATTTATCTTGTTATTAACTTTATAGCTAGTATTTCCACCCGGTCCTTGTACAAGTGCAAAATCTTTACCTATTTCTTTTGAAATTATTAAAAATTTGTCTATGTCGTTCATCTCTTTATAAGTAATATAATGTAAATGGTAACGTTTAAAAATAGCAAACACGTATATTTACTTTTATTTAGTAAGTATGTCTTATTATTATTTTTTATTCCTGAACTTGAATATGAAAGATTTTATGATTTTTATAATATTTGTACTGGTCTCTGCTTAGATCCATATATTAATATTCAGTACCTACCCAAAGGTAGCTTAAGTTTCCCATACGGATACGTTATGTATCTTTTTTTACTTCCTTTTTTTCATATTTCCGAACTATTTTCAGTTTCTTTCATAATTATTTCTTATATATTTACTGAATTAATTTTATTAAAACTTTTAAAGTCTCTCTTTGATATAGAAACAAACAAATTAATTTTTCCCATAGTTTTAAATCCTATAATTATTTATTCAGTTGCGATAAAAGGATACTTAGACTTTATACCCCTTTTGTTTTTTATAGCTTGTTTATATAATTTAAAAAATAAAAAATATTCTAGCGCGATGTGGTTACTAGCACTAGGTGTTGGAACCAAAGTAGTATTCATAATACTTTTTCCGCTTCTTGTTATATATTCTTATATGAATTTAAGTGATAAAAAAGAATTTACAAAGATGTCATTATCCTCATTATTTTTAATAAGTTTATTTTATTTTCCTATGATTACGAACCCCAGCTATTCAGAGTCTGTAATAAAAGGAATAACTGAAGGAGCAGATGTTTTACAGTTTGCAGGGATATTTGATATAAACACTCTAATTATCTCCGAAATAATTATTCTAATTACATATTATTTTTTCTGGAAAAATTTAAGAAAAATGGATTACTTTGGATTGGTAGTTTGCCTTGGTGTTTGTACTTTTCCTTTATTTATCCTAAATTTTTCTAACATTGGATGGTTTATGTGGTCTGTCCCAGCAATCTTATATATTTTTATTTCATTAGAAGATTCAAGACAATACTTAATATATTTTTATTTTTTACTTGTTGTGCTATCAGATTCAAAAATATTAATCACATCAATTAATGAATATTTATTATTAATTCAATTTTTTCTTTCATTGATAGTTATAAAGTATTTTTATCAATTTTTAATTAAGAATAAATATTTTAGAACAAAACAAAAACCCATATTAATAGCAATTGCAGGCGATTCAGGGGTTGGAAAATCTACAATTACAAAAATACTTAGTAATTTCTTTGGAACACGCAGAACAAGCATTCTTGAAATTGATAACTATCATAAATATGAAAGATCCAGCAAAGTTTGGAAGACAAAGACTCATCTAGATCCGATAGTAAATAATTTATCCTTGTACAAAAAACAACTCGTAGAAATTATTTCTGGAAACATAGAAACTGTCAGGGAATACAATCACTTAACGGGAACTTTTGATGAGATAAAGAATATAAAAATAAATGATTTTTTGATTATCGAAGGTTTGCATACATTAATAATGGAAGATATAAATAAATTTTATAATTTAAAAATTTATGTCGATCTTGATAAAGAGTTAAAAAACAACTTTAAGTTAGAACGAGATTTACAAAGAAATAAATCTGAAAATGAAATACATGATCAAATAAAAGCTAGAGAAAACGATTTTAAAAAATTTATAATTCATCAAAAGGAAAATTCAGATCTTTCTATAAATACTCTTAAAATTGATGAAAATAATATAAAAGTTGAGTTGATTTTCCAAACTGAGTACTTAGAAAATTTGTTAGAAATTTTTGAAAAAAATAATGTTGAAATCATTTCTTTGGACTACACAGGTCAGAAATCAAAGGTGTTGTTTAAATCTGCAAACAACAATCCAAACTTAATGAATGACTTAATTAAAAATTTGAACAACATAAGAGATGATTTATTTTATTTTCAAAATGATGAATTAAATTTAAAAAGCTCATTAATTATTTTCTTTTTGTCCAAAAAATTAGAGTTGCTGTAATTTGAAAAAAATTATAATATTTGATCTTGATAATACTTTTTATAATTATCAAGAATCTCATGATCTAGCGCTTAAATCAGTATTTGACCATCAAACTCTGTTCACCAACTATGAATTATTTAGTAATGAATATTTAAAAGCTCGTAAAAAGGTTAAAACTATTTTAAAAAATAGTACTTCAAAAAATAATAGAAGTATTTATTTTAAATTTATGCTTGAAAATATTAATTTTTTAGATTTGAGTTATGCTGTTGAGCTTGAAAAACTATATTGGTCTCATTTTGTAAATAAAACAAGTATCGATAATACAGTTATTAAAACTCTTAAGAAAAAAAAGAGTGAAGATACTGTATATCATTTGTATACAAATTTAGATACAAACACTCAACTTATGAAATTAAATATTTGGAAATTAAATTTGTTTGATAAAGTAGTTACTTCTGAGGAAGCAGGATATGAAAAACCGGATAAAAATTTTATTAGTTTTGTTGAAAAAGATTTAAATAAATTATTAGAAAAAGGATTTAAATTCTATGCGGTTGGAGATTCTGTAGGAAATGACTTGAAGCCATGGAAAATAAAATATGAAGCAAAAACATTTCTAATCAATAACATAGTAGAAAGCAATTATGTTGATTACACTATTGATCTTAAAGAGTCGCTAGATATTATTTTTAAGGATTAGATTTTTTTGAATAAATATAAAAATCACCAACTAAATAATATTCAAAATCTTTTGTTAACATAAATTCTTTTGAAACATAGAAATCACTTTTATTTAAAATATTCTCTAAAGAGCTTCCATCCCATTTTTCCCTAACATTAAAAAAACTATTATAAGTTACACCATTTCTAGGCATACCATTAGAAGGATCCCATAGAACAAGATTGTACTCTCCTCCTTTTAATGTATAAAGCTCTTCGATAGTCTCAACCACAATAGGAATTTGAGAAAGATCTTCTGGTGGAGGACTAGTCGTGTCACTAAACTCAATTAAAATTCTCATGAATCCTAGTGGTACTATTAAAAGATAAAATAAAAATAATATTTTTTTTGAATTATCTAACCTACTGCTTATAAAGTAAATAAAACCCAAGAAAATAAAAATATATGAATAGTTCAGATATACTTTCCATTGTCTTTCAACTGAAGAAAAAATAAACAACAAATGAGATAGCCCTGTAGATGTAACAAAAAATGGAATGTACTCCTTGTTTTTAATAAATGTAAGTACCAAATATAGAGTAAATATTATAAAGACGATGGTTAGTGAAATATTTGTTATTAAACCATATGTAAAGTAACTGCTCATTGTTTCGCCCCAGGTAATAAAATAATCTGAGCTAAACCTCTCGCTTTGTGCTACTAAAGATTGTGAATTTATCCAGTTGTAATATATGCTATAAAAGTTAGGTAGGCTACCAATATTTATTGGAGGTATAATCAAAATTGGGTTTGCAACAATAAACCCAAGAAAAGAATAACTAAAAAGTCTTAATAAATTATTTATCCGGAAGTAAGTCTTATTTTTCTTAAACAAATAAATAAAACTAAATAAAAGCGCAAATATACCAACTACCTTAGTACCTGTTGCTAAACCTAGGAAAAATATGGCTTTCTTGTCTTCATTTTTTCGGAAAAATATTATTGCAATAGCAATAAATAAGATTACAAATGGATCTGGTTTTGGTATTGAATTAAAGTAAAACACTCCTGGAATGGAATAAAAAATTAGACAGTAAATCCACCTATATCTTTTATTTAATAATTCATTTATCAAAAGGTTTATAGAAATAAAATATGTAAAAATTGTAATTATTCTCGAAGTAGTTATAACTGCTTGATCATTAAAAAATGTAAAAGGACCTGATAAAACTATAAAAATATTTGACCATATTCTTCCATATCTTAAATCACCACCATATGAAATTTCGGTAAGTACTATAAAAGCGCTTTTTAATAGATTATCTTTAATATTGGAAAATCTTGAAAATTCATCATCTAAGATCCAAACATTGTAAATATCATTTATTATAAGTCTTTCATCCATGAGCAGAAGTTCATAGTTATTTAAAAAAAAAGAACTTTGAACAAATCTTATTATTAGATACACCACTCCAAAGAAAGACAATATATTTAAATATGACAAGATTTTATTCATTTTTTAAAAACAGCAAACGTTTAAAAAAGTACTCTTCATAAGTTAGAATTGTAACGTGCAATACATAATTCATGGAGTAAATTCTAAAGAAAAGCTTGAAAACCTCTCTCGTGATGTTGGGGTTGAAGTTGATATAAGATATAGAAACAAAAAGTTAGTACTTGGGCATGATTTAGAGGATACTGATGACATATTTGAAGAATTTTTAAATAGTTATGACAACACTTTATTTGTTGCAAATATTAAAGATACTGGAATAGAAGAACTTGTAATAAAAAAATTAAAGGAAAATAATATTAACAATTTTTTCCTTCTTGACGTTGAGTTTCCGTTTATTATGAAAAATTATAAGAAATTTGGCTCATATCTTTCTACAAGATTTTCAGAACTTGAAGACTTCAATACTTCACTTAATCTTAAAAATAAAGTTTCTTGGATATGGATTGACACTTTTACCAAATTACCGCTTAATAAAAATATTGTAAAAGACATTAACGGCTTTAAATCCTGCTTGGTGTCTCCGTCAAGGTGGGAAAGAACTGGAGATATTAAAAAAACAGTTCTTGAGTTGAAAAAAATTAATTTTCTTCCAGATTTTATTATGGTTGATGAAGAAGAAATTCCAATATGGGAAAATTTATTAAACACTAACTGAGTTATTTTTTATTTTGTGGCCAGAGGCAGAATCGAACTGCCGACCCCTTGTTTTTCAGACAAGTGCTCTACCGACTGAGCTATCTGGCCATAAATTATAGCGGGGACGACGGGATTCGAACCCGCGACCTCCTGCGTGACAGGCAGGCGTGAACTCCAGACTTCACCACGCCCCCAATAATCATTAGATAATTGTAATATCTTAAAAAATTTGTATAAATAGTTTATTTATAATTACTATCATAAAAATAGTGAAAATAAATAATTCAATAAAATATTTTGTTAGATTTCTTTTATTACAAAGTGTCCTAACAGTTGTAACAATCTGGTACTTTGACAATTTTTTGATAGGTGATTACTTTGATGGTTTTTTAAAAATAAAAGATAATTTATTTGAGGATAGGGATAGGTTCTACCCGTTTATTACAAACGACTATATTAAGATTGACATTTATTTAGCAATATTTGTTTTTGTTTTTCTGATAATACTTTATCTTTCAAATTTTTATTCATATGTAAATGATTTATCTTTTACAACAAATAAAAACATTTTAGATGAATTTGTACCTATTTATTTAATCTGGACAGCCAGCTTTTTAAGCTTTTTGCAATTGTTTAGATTTGATGAAGTTTCAAGGTTTCATACAATTATCCTTACCTTTATTATTCCTTTATTACTTGTCGCGTTCAGAAATAGTGAATTTATTTCATATGTGTTAGGTAGAAATCCATCAAAAGAAAATTTTATTTGTTTCAACGTGAAAGCGGATTCTGTGTTCAGAGAATTAAGAATTATGTCGTTAAGAAAAAACTTGGCTAATTTTACCTGTGAAGCAAATGATTACGATTTCTATAAAAGAACCATCGAAGATACTAACAAAAAAAATGAAATAAATATTATAGTTTTTGATTTAACTGGATTAAAAACTATACCTGAAGAATTTATAATTTATTTACTTAAATTAAATAAAAAAGTATTAATTATTTCAGACACATCATTTTCTTTTAATACAAATTTCATAAATAGAAGTAAGCTGCTTGCTAATAAAGCTATTTATTATTTAAATAGTGATATTCAATATGGTTCTAGGTATATTTTAAAAAGATTACTTGACTTAATTTGTTTAATAATTTTTTCATTTTTGTTTATTCCAATTTCCCTTATCACTTTTATTTTCATTAGATTAAGAGACGGTTCCCCTTCTATTATTAAACAAACAAGAGTAGGTCTTCATGGTAAAAATTTTAATATGTATAAATTTAGAACAATGAAAGTCGATTCTCATGATCAACGACTTGATCTTGAAGAATTAAACACCCACTCTGGTCCACTATTTAAAATAGAAAATGATCCCAGAATATTCAAAGGTGGAACTTTTTTAAGAAAATATAGTATTGATGAAATTCCTCAACTATTGAATGTTTTAAAAGGTGAAATGTCAATAGTTGGTCCTAGGCCATTATTCCCAGAAGATAACGAACATTATGATGAACACTATATTCGTCGATTAAATGTCTTACCCGGTATTACTGGATTGTTACAAATTAATGAAAGAAATACTGAAGATTTTAATACATGGTATAAATATGATTTAGAGTACATAGAAAACTGGAATTTGTTTTTAGACATTAAAATTATTTTTCTAACTCCATTATCAATAATTAAATCAAAAATAACAGGTATTTAAGTGGGTCGGGTGGGAATCGAACCCACGACCTTGAGCTTAAAAGGCTCCTGCTCTGCCGATTGAGCTACCGACCCAATTTATTAATAACAAAAAGTATTATAAACATTTCTTTTCACTAAAAGGAATATAACTTTACTCTTCTTCAGGGCTAGTATTTTTATCAAAAATATCTGAAAACTTACTTTTTGATTGATTGAGCAAGCTTTTAAGTTCGGAATTTACATTATTTATTATTTCTTTTGTTTCTTTTTTTATTTCATCATCAGTGACAGTAGCTTCGACTGTTTCAAGTAAATGATTAATAAGTTGTGAAGTGTTCTCAATTGTATTTTTAAAAGTATCTTTTAAATCTTCTATTAAATCTTCTTCATCAATATGAGATTTAATTTTCTTAGCAACGTTTGTTATGTCACTTGATATATCAGACCATTTTTGCTCATCATTCATATTGCTCATTATATTGCCTAGTAATTTGCTTTGTTACTAAATCTTAAGTTAGGATTTTTAGTAATTCTTTGTTTGGCCCACCTTGCAGGTGCAATTAATCGGAAAAATGGTGGAAGAAAAGGTCTTGTATACTTTAATAAAAATAAATTAAAATTTACTAAAAATACTTTTGCACTAGAGCTATTAATACCGTATATAGATTTAAACTCTTCTGGAAGTGTATTGAAGGCAGTAAAAGCTATGAAAGGCCAGATTGGTTTGATATGCTTAGGTACTGGACCACCTCCAATTATGTCATATACGTCCATTGCAACATCTGTTTTTACCAAATAATTTTTTTCTTTTGATTTTTCTATTACCCAATTTTTAAGTTCATTATGAGTTTTTGGGATCATGCTTCTATTTATTAAAACCATTTCAGCAGCATGAGAGTTCTCCTCATGATATTTATCTTTTTCTTCATCAGTTAATTTTTTTACTGTTTTTTCATAAAAATAAATGGAAGAGATTTGTAAACACGCATGAACCCACAGAAGCTGTTCTTGATCTAATGCGTCATAGTAACCCCCCGTTACCTCGTCTTCGCCTTTTATTACTTCATGTAGTTTGTTGATTCTGTGAGCACTTTCATCAGCTTCCTCTTTTGTTCCAAATGTAACAGAATTCTGTAAAGATAAGGTTCTTATCAATCTCTTCCAAGGGTCCCTTTGGTAGAAAGAAGTTTGCCTAGCACCGGCTGCTATAAGTGGATGTGCGGCATGCATAAGAAGTGCTCTGGCACCACCAAATAACACCGTAATTTCTTTATTAACCTTCCACATCATGGAGGTAGGGCCAAAATACCCTGGGTCTGCATTCATACAATTAATTTTAAACCATTAAAAAATAACTGTTAATATGTTACTTTGATAAATATAATTATTAACAGTGAAAAATAGAATACTTAAAATTTGTGGAGAGTCATCTATACGACCAGATTTTAATGAAATTGCTAATACCCCTAATTATGTATTTACTCCAGATCCAAATTTCGAAACAGTAACTTTATTTGATTCAGTAGGAAATGTTGTAAATTTGAATTCATGGATTGAGTGTGCTTTCTATGTTAATGGTGGGTGGACAAATAATGTCTCTGATTTTTATAATGGGGAAAAGTCTGTTTTCATTTTTGTCTCATTGGCTTTTTTGACATATATTCTTTACATTAAATACTCTAAGAAAATTAATTTTTCTAAATTTTTTGAATTTAATGAAAAATAATAGTTTATTAAAATCAGACAACTTGTCTAAAAAGCTGTTTAAATTTTCGCTTTTAATTCTATTGCTTTTGATAGCTTTCGGATTTTTTAGTGCTTCAGAATATGAAGTTTACGACCTTAATGAAGAACAATATATTAGTTGGTGGTTAGACCATTATCGAGAATTGCAGTGTGAATATAATTTATTCGACGTAAAAAACTCTCTAAATATTGATATCGACTTTACTATTAGACCAGAGCCTGGTGGAAGTGTAGAGTGTTTTGGAAGAAACTTTTGGGTTGATTACTATCCTGAGAAAAGAATAGATGACGGTTGGAGCGAATTTTCTCCAAAAAGATTTAATTTAAGAGTTGCAACAAACTTGCATGTAGATTTAATATTACAAAGCATCTTTTGGTTGTCTGCTTTAGCATTGATTCCAAAAACGAATGAACACAGATTTATATCTAATAAAGTATCAATCTCACTGTCTTTATTATTACTATATATTCACTTGATTGGTGAAAGAAGTTACTACTCGGGTATTGGTAGAGATTTTAATTATAATTTTTTCTATTATGGATATGATGATCGACTAAAATTCGATAATTTCTATTTATATAGCTATTTGTTAATATTTTTTCTTATATATTACTTTTTACTGAGGCTAATTAGCTCAAGAGCAGAAAACTTTATAAATTACTCTCCATTTATATTTCTAATAAGTGCCTCTTATTCTTCATTGAATTTAAATTTTTTTGTTTTAGTTTTGTCTTTTTTTGGAATAAATTATCAATTTAAATATAAAAAAAATTCCCTCAAATTTTTATTAATTTACAGTACTTTCGCTATAGTTTGGATGTCTAAACTTAACTCAAAAGATTTATCAGTAGATGTCGACAAAATAAAAGGGTTTTCAAATACTTCTCAATCATTTATTTCACTCATATTCTGGATTATTACATACTACTTGGTTGTTTTAGGAGCTTTTTATTTATTTCGTGAGTTTAAAAAAAATATAAATTTCAATCTATTAAGTATTAATTTCTTAATCTCATCTTCACTAATCGTAGTTTTTGGGTATCTATCTACAATTGATAAATCAGTTAATTTTCTTACATATTACTTATTTGGCCTTAACAAAACTGGAATGGATACTATTTTAAGTGTTAAAGGAAATACTTGGCGTGGATTAGCTCCGACTGCTGAGGGTATCGGAGAATTTTACGCATTTTCCATTCTTTTTTATCTTTTTTGTATTTTTACTTCCAAATCTCAATTTAAATATTTTCATATCTTATTTATAGGGATTACTTTATATGGAATTTTTAGAGCAAATAATGCTGCTGCTATGATTAGCTTGCTTATTATTCTTTTTATATTTTTTACTAAGAAATATATTTCCAATAAAAACCTGAGAAAAGTAATCTTTTTATCCGCAGTTGTTTTTGGAATTGCCTTGTTTAGTTACTCAATAAGAAGTTATTCATTTCAGTTTTTAAGTAACATAATGCTTTTTGAAGCCGTTAATGAAAGTCTTGTTGATTACGATTTTGAATTAAACCAGAATAAACAATCAGCAGTTGATGAAGCTAATTATGGGTTGCTTTTAAAGCTTACTGATAATCAGACAAATTTTTCATCATCTTTAAAGTATTCTTTAGAATCTTATACATATGGAAACAAAATAGACAATGTGCCCAGCGTAATATCTACCGTAAGTGCAGTTTCTTACTTCATTAATAGATCAGAAAAGTGGGGTGTGTTTCTTGCTAAATATGACCCAAGTATTTTAGATTTCCTATTTGGATATGGTCCAAATCAATTTGCTCAATACTTTTCTGATCATGAAACTGTATCTATGAATGGATTATTGCTTCCACATTCATCCTTACTTAGCTACATTTTATTTTTTGGTATCTTTGGAGTTTTGCTAGGTATTTGCTTTTTGTGTTTGATTATTTACAAAAACAAGAACTTTACTTCTTTGCTTTTAATCTTTCTCTTAATAAATCTTCTGAAGAGTGATTCGCTTTTGTATATTCAAAATTTTTATCTATTTTTACTTTTAATTAATTTTGTTAAATATGAAGATAGCGAAAAATAATTGAATATTAAACTTCACTATATTACTTTTCAAAAATTACCTAACATTTCAGCAAATTCAATTCAAACAATGAAAATGGCTAAATATTTTAATAAATCCAAAGGTGACTTTAAAATTGTTATACCTTTAAATAAAGATAGGGATGCAATTGATATTCTAGACTATTACAATCTTGAAAAAGATTTAGAAATAGAGAAAACAAAATATCATTCTTACGATAATAAATACTTTAGTAAAATTTTATTTATTTTAAGTCATTTCCTTTGGGGTTTGAGAGTTTCAAGAAAGTATCAGTCTAATGACCGTTGCTATATTTTCACAAGATCTTGTTGGATTCAGTATTTTATGGCTAAGAAGGGGTTTTTGACTATTCTTGAGATTCACAAGAAGTCTAAGACCACTTCTTTTGTACTTAATAAGTTGGGTGACAAAAAAAACGCTGGTTATATTTTTACAAATAAACTATTAAAAGATAGTTTTACCTTGAGTAATGTTCAAGCAAAAAATTCAATTATTTTATCTGGAGCTTTTGATCATGAAGATTTTGAAAACATTAAATATAATCCAAAAAAGAACACTGGGGTCTTCATGGGAAGACTCTTGAGATATGGTAAAGAAAGAAATATTCAATTTTTGATAGATGCTTTTTCTCAACCAGATCTTCGGGATTATTCTTTATATATAATCGGTGGACCCACAAGTGCAAATAGTGAAATAAAGAAGTACATAGAGATAAATAAGATTCAAAATATCAAAGCATATGACCAGGTTTCTCAAAAAGATCTTATGAAGATGCTCTCTGAAATTGATATTGGGTTGTTGACAAATGCCCCAACAGAAGATTCAAGACTCTTCACATCACCTTTGAAGTTCTTTGAATATCTGAAATCTGGTCTAAAAGTTCTTGCCGTTGACTTTCCAGCCCATAGAGAGCTACCATTTGTAAATGATTTCAACTTATTTGTCGAAAATGACAAAAATGACTTTATCAATAAATTTATTGATTTATCAAATATGTCAAAACCTACCTATAAAAATCTAGAGGAATTTTCTTATAAAAGCCGAGTTTCAAAAGTATTTAAACTCTATGCACGCCTGGAGGGACTCGAACCCCCAACCCTCTGATCCGAAGTCAGATGCTCTATCCATTTAAGCTACAGGCGCAAGAAACAAATATAATTTTATTATTACTTATATAATAGTTTCAATAATGAAAACAACTAAGGTACTTAAAACAAATGTTTCTCAAATTACAATTGATGCGGTATCAAGAATATTAAATACAAAATCTCAACAAACAGTTGCTATTTGTAATGCAAATACGTTAGTTAGGAGTGTTAGAAATTCCTATATTAGAAATGTTATCAATGATTTTGATATTCGAACTCCAGATGGTTTTCCAGTAGCAAAAGCCTTATCTTTTTTTTCAGGTACTAAGTTTTTGAGAGTTGATGGTTATAAAGTTTTTCTAAATACAATATCTGATGGCATACAAAACGATACGAGGCATTTCTTTTTTGGAAGTGATGATTTAACAACTAATTTAATGATTAATAAAATTAATAATTTATTTCCTGATGTTCTAATAAGTGGATATTTATGTCCTGAATTTACAACTGCAGAAAACTTAGTTGCAAAATACAAAGAATTTTTTTCGTCTTTAGAAACGGATATCGTATGGGTGTCGCTTGGCCTACCAAAACAAGAGATTTTTATTGATTTACTAAAAAGAGAAATTGATTTTGATTTTAACGTTGTAGCGGTTGGTGGTGTTTTTGAGTGGGTTGCTGAAACAAAAAAGAAGGCTCCTGAATGGCTTGCAAACTTAGGATTTGAGTGGGTCCTAAGATTAATTCAAGATCCAAAAAGATTGTATAAAAGATATTTAATAGACAACACTTTATTTATACTTTACTTTTTGAGACAAGTGTTCTTTAAAAGATAGACACTAAAATAAAGTTATAAAATTATGAATTATGTTTTTAATAATTTAACTGATTCTTTGTCAGAGGAGTTTAAAAAGTTTGACTTAGATGAAGTCGTCCATTTGAGTCTTTCAAAATTGACTGAATATGATCTGCAGATTAATAATTTAGTTAAATATAATAAATCTGAATTTTTTAAAGAACTACAAAAAAATATAGTCAATAAGATTAATGCGTCAGCAATATTTCAAACTGTTCACGAAAACGAATTAGGGTTTCTCAATTTAAGTTTAAACCATACGTTTCTAATGGATAAAATTTCTAATACTGAAAATGATTTTAAGAATAACAAAAGCAGTAAAATCATTTTTGACTATGGTGGTCCAAATATTGGTAAACCCCTACATGTAGGGCACATGCGAACTCTAAATATTGGTAGAAGCTTATATAATATTCATTCTTTTATTGGAAATGAGGTAATTAGCGATATTCATCTTGGCGACTGGGGAATGCCTATTGCTCAGATAATTACATATTTAGAAAATAAAGAGATAGATGTTAGTAGTTTAAATTCGGGCCAGTTAGAAGTCATTTATCCAAAAGCAAGTGAAGAGTACAAACAAAATTTAGAATTTAAAAATCGTGCCCAAGAAATAAATAAACTACTGAATAATAACGATGAACATCTTTTAAAAATATGGAGGTCGATCAAAAAAATATCTATAACAAGCCTCGAAGAAAATTTTAATTTACTCGGTCATAATTTTGATTATTGGCTTGGCGAAAGTGATGTTAATAATTTAATTCCTGGCATGATTGAAAGCCTGGTTGAAAATAAAAAAGTTAAAGATGACGATGGTGCTTTAATTAGCGCTGAGAACACTGAACCAAAAATTTTAATAACAAAATCAGATGGATCATATTTATATATAACAACTGATCTCGCAACTATTTTATATAGGCAAAATAATATTGGTTATGATAAAGCTCTATACATTGTTGATAATCGACAATCTCTTCACTTTAAGCAATTATTTGACTCGATAAAGTTTTTTAACTTTAATAACTTAGAGCATGAACATGTTTCATATGGAACATTAAATGATAGCGAGGGCAATCCTTTTAAAACTAGAGACGGGGGTACGAAGCCTCTTAGTGAGTTGTTTGAGGAAACCTATCATTATATTGAAAAGATAAACGACTCTTTAGATAAATCAACCATTTCAGAATTAACTAATTCTGTTTTAACATACAGCGACTTAATCACCAATAGAAAAACTGACTATAAATTCGATCTAGAAAAATTTACTAATGTTAATGGGAAAACAGGAATTTATGTACAGTATTCCCAGGTAAGAGCCAAGAAACTATTGGAAAATATTGAAAATCAAAATCGTAAGCTCACAAGCTTAATTTTAAATGACACAGACAAACACTTGCTTTCAAAACTATTCCTTTTCGGATATTTTTTACAACAATCATCATCACTTAATGAGCCTCATCACCTTGCAAGTTATTTATATGAAATCTCAAATTTGTTTAATCAGTTTTATGAAACTGAAAAGTTATCAGAAATAACAAATGATGAACATATTTCCTCAAAACTTTTTATTACTAATTTATTTTTAACAACAAGTAAAAATGTTATGTTGTGCTTAGGAATTACTCCAGTAAATAAAATGTAGTTATAAAAATACTTGAGTTGAGAGTATCCAAATAATTAATATCAAACTGTAAGAATATTTATTAATTAGATATAAGTTTTTTCCGAAATTATGAAATATAAATAATACTAAAGGAATAGCTATAAACCCTGAAAATGAGACAGCTCTTGCTACCGCTAGGTATTCATTAATAAATACATTTTGATTTCTCAATAATACTTGTAAAACTACTAAAAAAAATAGTGAAACAAATATTACGGAAATTATATTTGTTAGTAAGTCTTTAAAGGACCTGTTTTCTATAAAGTACTCGTTTAAAAATTCAACCGGAATAAATAGAACAAAAACAGAGATGAAAAATGTAATAAGTGACCAAAAGAGGCCTTGGCCGGTCCAGCTTATAAATGCTTGAGATACAAATCCGGAAGACTCAAGAAATAAATACACCGAGAATCCCAATAAAGATGTTCCTAAAACAAAACAATATAAGCCGATTACTGAAAAAACCTGGTTTCGGTTAAGTGTTATATTGTTTTTACTAAGTTTGCTAACTTCGTATTGCATAAAGACATATTAACTGTTTTTATATTAAAATATTATTTAAATATGGAATTAATAGATACACCTAACCCAAATGCTAAAAAAAT
>MDSV01068936.1_pt1 | contig 14990 bp, 8 predicted proteins | sample 810851 | NCBI WGS metagenome assembly MDSV01 (sample SAMN05326640, study PRJNA326480) | marine metagenome | isolation source: seawater | place: Atlantic Ocean: North East | collected 2012 | reverse complement strand
TAAGCCAGATGAATTTTGAGTCAGTATTAAGAAACATGTTGTGTATGGTTTTAAGTCTCAGTTATTATGACAAAACAACCCCAATAATGAAATTAAAATTCCTATGATTGACGAATCCATTTTCAGAGAATATGACATAAGGGGAATTGTGCCCTCTCAAGTCAATGAAGCGTCTATCAGGTCAATCTCTCATGCAATTGCTAGAAAATGCATTGATGAGAATATTGATGAGCTAGTTCTTGGTAGAGACGGGCGACTATCTGGAGAAAAAATATTGAACCTTCTTTCTAAAGAGCTCCAATCTATTGGAATAAGCATTGTTAATATTGGGATAGTTACGAGCCCTCTGCTATATTATGCAGCCAAACAATTGCCCTCAAAGTCGGGAATCATGATTACAGGAAGTCACAATCCAAAAAATTATAATGGTTTTAAAATAGTAATTAATGATTCGCCAATCTCAGGTCTTGAAATCTTGAGTTTATTGACTGATAAGCCAGTCAGAAAAACAAATACTGGCAAGGAGTTATTCAAGAACAACTTAATGGATGAGTACATCAGTGAGGTATTATCACAAAGCGATCACAAATTAAAAAAGATCAAAGTTGTTTTAGATTGTGGTAACGGTTCAGCTGGTGAAATTGCGCCTAAACTTTTGAGATCTTTAGGTTATGAAGTAATTGAACTTTTTTGTGATATTGACGGAAACTTTCCTAACCATCACCCTGATCCTGGAAAAGTAGAGAATCTTCAGGATTTAATTCAAGCTGTAAAAGAAAATTCTGCTGATGTAGGAATTGCATTTGATGGAGATGGAGACAGGCTTGGAGTTGTTACTGAAAAAGGTGACATTATTTTTCCTGATCAACTCATGATGATCTTTGCAAAAGATGTCTTAAAAAATTACCCTGGGAGTGAAATAGTTTTTGATGTCAAATGCACAAATTTACTCGGCAATATTATTAATGAGGCTGGGGGCATTCCCCTAATGTCTCCGACAGGTCATTTTCATATAAAAAATACTCTCAATAAAACCAATGCTCCACTTGCTGGTGAAATGAGTGGTCATATTTTTTTTAATGATAAATGGCATGGTTTTGATGATGGTCATTATTCTGCTTTTAGATTATTAGAAATAATGAGTAGCTTAAATCTGCCGCTCTCTTCAATATTAAATCAACTTCCTAAAGCCTACTCTACACCTGAATTAAATATCAATGTTGAAGAAGAAAAGAAATTTAAAATAGTGAAAGATTTTGTAAATAAAGCTCAATTTGAGGGTGGCTCTAAAGTTACTATTGATGGTCTTAGAGTAGATTTTGATGATGGGTGGGGCTTAATGAGAGCATCCAATACCACTCCAAAACTTGTTCTAAGATTTGAAGCTCAAACTCTCTCTAGATTAAATGAAATAAAGAATATATTTCTAGATCAATTAAAATTAATTGATGAAACAATTCAGATTGATATAAGCTAAAGCTATGTCAAAAGACAGAAAACAGATTATTCTGCAGAGTTTAGCTAAACTCTTAGAAGAAAGAGACGCTACTAAAGTTACAACAGCTGTTCTTGCAACAGAGAGTGGCATAACTGAAGCGGCGCTTTATAGACATTTTCCTAGTAAAAGATCTATATTTTTAGAACTATTCTCATTCTGTGACCAAACAATTTTTCAAAAAGTCGGGGAAATAAAGAAAGAAAAAGATATTGATCCTGAAGAAAAAGTGAGATTAATATTCTTTTTTTACGCAATATTTCTAGAAAAGAATAAAGGCTTTGCCCGTATCCTATCTCGTGAAGCATTGGGGCCAAGCGAGCAAAACGTAATAGACTCTGTGAATCAATTTTATGAAAGATTAGAGCTTTCAATTAAACAATTACTTTCTGCAAAAAAAAATTCGTTGCAGTTAACCGCGGGTCAAAGCGCCCATCTAATTACCACAATAATGGAAGGTATGATCTCTAGATTTATAAGAAATAAGTTTAAGGAAGTACCAAGTGGTTATATTGAAAATTATTGGTCAGTCGTTTCTAGTAGCATTTTTAAAAATTAAGTCTATTCATCTAAAAAGAGCTCAAAGTAAGAGTTTTTACTACTTTCATCAACCGGCTTACCTGTCTCACGATCAACCCTTACATAAGACAAACCCTTTGGAATTTTCCAATCTTCTTCAGGCAGGCTTACCAATGCTGTTTTCATAAAATCAACCCAAGCAGGTAAAGCAATGCTAGAGCCAAATTCATTATCTCCCAAAGAAGAAAAATCATCAGTTCCCACCCAAACAGTTGTTACCAAATTATTGTGAAAACCAGAAAACCAAGTACTTATTGCATCATTTGTAGTGCCTGTTTTTCCTCCGATATCACTTCGGTTTAAAACTTGGACTTTTCTTCCGTTACTACCCCTTGAAAGAGCCTCTCTTAAAATATCTTTTGTAATAAAAGTTACCCTAGGATCAATTGGATCTAAAAATTTCTTTTTAATGGGTGACAACAAATAAAAAGGTTTAATCTCCTCGATAAATTGGGTTTGAAACCATGGAAAAGCATCAATATTTTTTTTCTTATTTTTTACTTGAGGATTTTGGAAAATAGTTTTTCCATTTCTATCCAACACCTTTTCAATAAAAAATAAATCTTTTGGGTCATCAGAATTAACCATGATGCTATATGCTCGCACCATCTCGGCTGGAGAAAAGCTTGATGATCCAAGGGCCAATGATAAATCAGGAGCCAGCCTTGCTCTAGAAAAACCAAATCTTGATAAATAATTTTGAGTCAGTGGAATTCCCATTTCTCTTAATAACTTAATAGAAACTAAGTTGACAGACTGAACTAGAGCTTCCCTGAGTCTAATAGGCCCATAAAATTTACCAGTATAGTTTTCAGGTCTCCAACTACTCTCCAAATTTGAGTCTTCAAAGATAATAGGAGCATCGTTTATTTTATCAGATGCCTTGTAACCATTTGCAAAAGCAGAAGCATAAATAAATGGCTTAAAGCTTGAACCAGCTTGAGGGTATGATTGTTTGACTCTATCAAAATTACTTTTTGAGAAATTCATTCCACCGATATAGGTCTTAATTGCACCACTAGAAGGATCCGTAGAAATAAATGCGACCTCAGCATCAGGGACTTGATCAAGATAATAATTTCCATTCATCTCAGATAGATATATCAAATCTCCCAAACGCAGAATGTCATAGAAATTTTGAGGACGCGGTCCTAATTTATTTATATCAATTCTTAGTCTAGTCCACTCATAAGTATCATCCCAGAATAAAGTATCTAATTGAAAAGAATTATTAAGATACATAATTCTTTCAGGCTTTACATCTATGACGATTCCAACTGAATGCCTGTCTGAATTTACAAAATCTTCAAAAAAATCTCTGATTAGTGATATGTTTAGCTGTCTCATACCTAGCTCATCGAGGGTATTTGAATCTTGATACAAAATATCTAAATTTCCATCTTGCAATTCTTTAAAAATAAAGTCAGGAATTTCTGATAAAAGATTAACAGGTTCCCTCCAACCATGACGTTTATCATATGCATACAGATTTTTTGCAGCACTATCGAGAGCTGCCTGCTGAAGTGAAGAATCTATTGTAGTTATAACTGATAAACCATCTTTGTATACTGATAACCCATATCTATCGATCATCGCTTGTCTTGCAATTTCAGCAATATATCGTCCATCCAATGAAAAGCTTGAATCTAATTGAGATAAGTTGATTGGCTCAGATTTTGCAAGCAAGAATTGCGCTCTACCAATATACCCAAGCTTATACATTCTTCCTAAAATCCAGTTACGTCTAATAATTGATCTGTCAGGAGAGCGTAAAGGGTTAATTCTCGAAGGAAGCTGGGCAGAAGATGCTATTAATGCAGATTCAGCTAAGGTTAACTCATTGATAGATTTAGAAAAATATTTATTTGATGCAGCCTCTACACCATATGATCGATTGCCTAAAAAGATAGTATTAAGATATAAGGAAAAAATTTCTTCTTTGCTTGCGGAGCTTTCTAGCTCAAAGGCAAGATAGATCTCTTTAATTTTTCGGATGATCTTTTGATCACGGGATAATAGATATCCTCTAACAACCTGCATTGTAATTGTACCCCCGCCACTTACAATTTCACCCGATTGAACCATTTGGAAGACAGCTCTGATAAGAGAAGTTAGCCTTACACCGCTATGCTCAAAAAATTGATCATCTTCAGCGGCTAAAAATGCATTTTTAAGATTTTGCGGAATCTCCTTATACTCAATAGTTCTTCTTTTCTGATCCCCAAACTCACCAATTAAAACTCCATCAGACGTTAAAACCTTTAAGGGTATTTGCAATATATCTTCATCAACTAAATTAATTTCTGGGAGATTGGGTTTAATGATTAGATATCCGGCTCCAATAGTAAATATTGATACAAGAGTACCTGTTAATGCAGCTGATAATGCCCAATTTATTAATCTAACAAACATACAAATTAAATAATTATGTTTTTACTGTTAATTCTCAAATATTTTGATACATGAATTAGAATTATTTTACTCCTATAAATGATAGAATCAGCAACTTATAAAACGAAGTATGAATATTTTTATTGTTGGTCCTATGGGCTCTGGGAAAACTACTGTTGGAAAGATCGTGGCTGGGGAGCTATTTTTAGACTTTCATGATACTGATGCAAAGATTGAAGAGGCTACTGGCGTTACAATAGATTGGATTTTTGATATTGAGGGTGAAGCTGGTTTTAGAAAACGCGAAACTTCTACATTAAAAGAAATGGTTGCATTAAATTCAATTGTCCTTGCGACGGGTGGTGGCATTGTAATTGAAGAAGAAAATAGAGAACTGCTGGCATCAAGAGGGACTGTTTTCTACCTTCATACTCCTTTAAATATTCAGGTTGAAAGAACAGCCAAAGATAAAGATAGGCCATTATTAAAAGGTCAAGACCCTGAGAAGGTTCTTGCGGATCTCCAGAAATCAAGACAGTCTCTGTATGAAGAGGCATCTGATCATATAATCAATACTGAGAATAAAAGCGGTTCAGAGGTTGCAAACGAAATAGTTAAACTCGTTAAAAATTATGGCTAAAGAGCTCTTTGCAGGTCAAAGAAAAAATAAGTACAAAATTGTAATAAGTAAAGAAGCTATCTCAAGAAAGAATATAGCTCCTTTGCTTAAAATGCATAAAAAAACACTCATCATTTCAGATGATGGAGTGCCTCAAAAGATAGTTAAAAAAGTTATAACGGTTTGCAAACCATCAACCAAAGTTTTTAAGATTATTCTTCAGCACGGAGAAAAAGCTAAATCTATTCAAAACTTTAAAAAAATATTAAATTTTTTGGCAGATAATAATTTTGACAGAACAGATTTAATCATTGCTGTCGGTGGTGGTGTGGTTGGAGATATCTCTGGCTATGTTGCTAGCTCATACTTAAGGGGCATTCAATTTATACAAATACCTACCACACTCCTTGCTCAGGTAGATTCTTCCGTAGGGGGCAAAACTGCAATCAACATATCAGCGGGTAAAAATCTTGTTGGTGCATTTTATAATCCAAAAGGCGTCATTATCGATACAGCTGTTCTTAAAACACTTCCAAATAGAGAATTCAAGTCTGGATTAGCAGAGGTTATTAAATACGCCTTAATTGAAAATAAACATCTTTTTGCATTGCTTGAAGTCCACGTCAAGAACATAATTTCTATGAAGCACAATGTTATAGAAGAAATAATCTATAGGTCCGTCCAAACCAAAGCCGAGATTGTTACCAAAGATGAGAAAGAAAATGGCATTCGTGCAATTCTAAATTTTGGTCATACTTTTGGTCATGCAATTGAGGCGCATGGTAAATACAAAAAAATTCTTCATGGAGAAGCAATTGCAAAAGGAATGAAAATTGCTTCTAAAATCTCTTATTTAGAAAATCTTATTACTGAAAAAGACTATAAGAAAATAATAGACTTATTAAAGCTATACGAATTTGATCTATCTCTCGATCAATACAAATATCAAGAATTAAAACCATACATATTTAGGGATAAAAAAATAAAAGCGGGTAAACTAAATCTTGTTTTACTAAAGCAGGTATCAAAAGCAATTGTTACAAATTCATTTGATCCAAGAAATCTACAAAAAGGACTAAAAACTTAGACTAAGCAGCATTAGCTGTAGTTGCTTTCAAAAGATCTTGAATATTTAAAGCTGCAGGTGAAACAAGCCAGAATGATGGTTCATATCTATCAAATTCATCTAATATTAATTTAGCTCTCTCACTTTTGGTTTCCTTAATATGACGAGCAAGAATTTGTTTTAAAAACTTTCTATGAGACTCCATTTCTTCACTCACAATCCTATCTAAATTAATTAGACTGCGATTGCATTGATCAAAAAATCTCCTTTTGGTATCAAGAACATAAGCGAAACCACCTGTCATTCCAGCTCCAAAATTTGATCCAACATCTCCTAAAACAGTAACATGACCACCAGTCATATATTCACAGCAATGATCTCCAGCACCTTCTATTACAGCAGCTGCTCCAGAATTTCTTACAGCAAATCTCTCCCCGACGCAGCCACCGACATATAGCTCACCACCGGTTGCGCCATATAGCGCTGTATTTCCTGCTAACACAGTTGGCGTATCTTGTGAGGCATATTCTGCTGAGCTAGAAATTACTATTTTGCCTCCATTCATGCCCTTACCGACATAATCATTTGCATCTCCATCTAACCTAAGATTAAGACCTGCTGCATTCCAGACTCCGAAACTTTGTCCTGCAGATCCCTTAAAATTAAGATTTTGCTTATGTTTGAGTCCTTTTTCGCCGAATAAAGATGCAATTAAACCAGAGGCTTGGGCTCCAATAGATCTATCGCGATTTGAAATATCATAATAAAAATCTGATGAGTTGTTTCTAGAAATTGAAGATTTTAAATCTAGAAGAATCTTTGAATTTAAACCTCCTTTATCCCAAGGATCATTCGATGGTGACTTGCAATAATGCGGTGATGATGATTTTTTATCAGAGTATAAAATTGGAGATAGATCAATGTTTTCTGTTGAAGGATTGTTTGAAGTAATGTCTTTTAAGTACTGTGTTTGACCAATAATTGATTCGAGACTTGAGACTCCTAATTTCGCCAAAATTTCTTGAACTTCATTAGCAATAAATGTGAAGTAATTTATCACGCGCTCTTTTTCACCAACATAATGATGGTCAATTATATCTTTTCTTTGTGTTGCTACACCCGTAGCGCAATTATTCAAATGGCAAATTCTTAAATATTTGCAGCCCATTGCGATCATTGGCCCTGTTCCAAAACCAAAAGATTCTGCGCCTAAAATTGCTGCTTTAACTACATCTAGTCCTGTTTTTAAACCTCCGTCAGCCTGTAATCTAACTTTATGACGTAAATTGCTTGCCCTTAAGGCTTGATGAGCTTCAGATAAACCAAGCTCCCAAGGAGAGCCTGCATAACGAATAGAAGATAGCGGACTCGCTCCCGTCCCACCATCATGACCCGAAATTGTTATTAAATCTGCATATGCTTTTGCTACTCCGGAAGCAATGGTTCCTACTCCTGGTTCAGAAACCAATTTAACCGAAACCAGAGCTTTTGAATTTACTTGCTTAAGATCAAAGATTAATTGAGCTAAATCCTCAATTGAATAAATATCATGATGAGGCGGAGGAGAAATCAGGGTGATTCCAGGGGTTGAATATCTAAGCTTTGCAATGAGTGTATTTACTTTTCCTCCAGGAAGCTGGCCACCCTCTCCTGGTTTTGCACCCTGTGCAATTTTTATTTGAAGAACTTCTGCATTTACTAAATATTCAGGCGTTACACCAAAGCGACCAGATGCAACTTGTTTGATTTTTGACATCTTAGAAGTGCCGTATCTTTCTTTAGCTTCTCCACCCTCTCCTGAGTTAGATCTTGCTCCCATACTATTCATTGCTTCAGCTAAAGTTTCATGGGCGTTTGGAGATAAGGCACCCAGACTCATGCCAGCTGAATCAAACTTTTTAAGAAGATTTTTTATATCGCAAAGTCCAGCTTGTTTTGATATGGCAGGAAATTTTAGCTCCATTAGATCTCTAAGCATTGCAGGATCTCTATGATTTACGAGATCAGCATACTCATTGTAGATTTCAGCAGATCCTGTTTTAACTGCTTCTTGAAGTTTTTTTACAACCTCAGGATTGTAAGTGTGATATTCACCGCCATGAACGAATTTCAATAACCCGCCAAGTCCTATTTCGCTAACATTTGAATTTGCGTATTCATTTAATGATCGCATTTCAGCGTCAAGTTCTTTAAAGGTTTTACCGCCTACTCTGCTTACAGTATTTGTAAAAGATAACTCTACAATGTCTGAGCTCAATCCAACAATTTCATGCAATTGAGACCCTCGATAGCTTGAGATAGTTGAGATGCCAATTTTTGAAATAATTTTTAAAAGCCCTTTATTAATGCCTTTACGATATTTAGCACAGTTTGCAGTTGGACTGCCTTTTAGCTCTTTGCGATGAGTAAGATCTAAGATTGTCTGAAAAGCTAACCAGGGAAAAACAGCTGTTGCTCCAAAACTTAGCAAGCATGCGATCTGATGAGTGTCTCGAGCAGAAGCAGAACTAACTATCAAGTTAGCATCTGATCGAAGCCCCAATCTAACTAACTCTTGATGAACACAGCCAACTGCCAGCAAGGAATTAATTGAAAGTTTGTTAACATCAGGCAACTGTTCATTTAAGTGGATAATAACTTCTCCCTTTCTAACAGCTGTAACTACTTTTTTAGTTAATGCTTTTAATGCTTTTTTGAGATTTGATGTTGAGGAGTACTGCAGATCAAAATTTTTGGATGGAAAATACGGATTGTTTAGTAATGCTGATAACTTTTTATGAGAAAGAACAGGAGAGGTGCTTACAATTCTTTTTGCATGATCCTTTGATTCTTCAAAAATATTCAGCTCAGGACCAAAACACGCCTCTAAAGACATAACGCTTGATTCTCTTAAAGAATCTATTGGTGGATTGGTTACCTGAGCAAATTGTTGTCTAAAATAGTCATAAATAGATCTTGGCATTGAGCTTAACATTGCCAAAGCAGTATCATCTCCCATCGAACCAGTTCCCTCAAGGCCGTCAAGTGCTAGGGGCTTTATTACAGATACCCTCTCTTCATTAAATAAAGAAAAAAGCTTAGAAGCTTTAATAAAATCAGAATGCGGTATTTTTTTAATGCCTGGTCCCTCAAATGCATCTAAAGTGGATTCTAGATAAATGGCAGATTTCTTTAACCACTCTCGATAAGGTTTGGTTTGTTTGAGCTGATCATCGATCATCTTTTGATCAAGAATTTCTCCAGACTCAGTATTCACCGCAAAAATTCCCCCAGGACTTATTCGTCCCTTTTGAAGAATCTCTTCATCAGCAACTGGATAAATACCGGTCTCAGAGGCCACTGTAATCATTCCATTGTTAAGCACTTGATATCTTGCAGGCCTTAAGCCGTTCCTATCTAGGACACAGATTGCCCACTCTCCATCTGACATGACTATTCCAGCTGGGCCATCCCATGCCTCCATATGCATTGAATTATATTCATGAAAAGCCCTCACCTCAGGATCCATGGTATGAATGTTTTGCCATGCAGGAGGCAAAACCATTCGAATAGATCTAAAGAAATTAATTCCTCCCTTAACTAATAACTCAATCATGTTATCAAGAGCTGATGAGTCAGATCCTGTTTCATTGACAAGTGATTTAAACTGGCTAATTCCTGGAATGAGAGGAGTTGAAAATTTTGAGGCCCTAGCTTTTACCCAGTTTCTATTCCCTCTAATTGCATTAATCTCTCCATTATGAGCTAGCAGCCTAAAGGGTTGAGCTAGATGCCATCTTGGTTGTGTATTGGTTGAAAATCTTTGGTGAAACAAGCAAACCTTAGCTGTAAAAGATTTTTTAGCTATGTCTGTATAAAAGTTACTAATAGCATCTGGCAGCATAAGACCTTTGTATACTATGGTTTGACTTGACATACTGCAGATATAAAGCCTTTCATCGTTAGTATATATTTCCTCAACCTTCTTTCTTGCCTGCAATAGACATGATTCAAACCTTTCTTTATTAAAATCCTTCGAGATAGGTGTAATAAATACTTGATTGATTTTTGGTAAAGATTCAAGCGCTATTTCACCAAGTACAGATTTATTTGTAGGAACCTCTCTAACGCACTCAAAAACTAAGTTTTCAGATTGAAGAATTTTCTTGATTGCAGGAATATCTTTTTGAAGTGCGGCAGATGAAAAAATTTGAGCTACGCCAAATAATTCTGGCAATTCAATATTTAATTCTTTTTTAATTTTCTTTTGAAAAAATTTTTGATTTAAATCAAAAAGTAACCCACAACCATCGCCAGTTTTTCCATCTGCTCCAATCGCACCTCTATGCGTCATACTTGTCAAACCAGCAATAGAACATTTGACAACAGCTCTATTTTGCTCGCCGTGTCGATTTACTATAAGTCCAAAGCCGCAGTTATCCTTGGCTTGAGATTCGTGATATAGCGATATGTTTGTATTTTGTTGTGGCATAAAAATATACATATTAACATGAAAATGTCATACTATGTCATACATACCACGCAGATATTTAAAGACTTAATGAGCTCAAAAAATAAACAATATAAAATTGAAAAAGGCTTATTGCTCTTTACTCAACCACGCTCTCCTTACTTTTATGGAAAGATTAGGTTAAACAGAAAATATAAAACTAAGTCATTTGCGCCAATAACAGATATAGAAGAAGCAAAAGTTATGCTATTTGAATGGCGTAAAGAACTTTTAAGTCAAACCACCATACCAACATCCACGATACCAACTTCAGAGAATTTTAAATCAAGGTCAGAATATGTTGAGCATGTGCCCATTAAGAATGACTTTCAATTTCTCGAAGTTGGTCGCTATGATCCAAATAAAAAAAATATTGAAGAAAGAAAGATTAATTTTGTTGAAATCTATGGTGATTACAATCAATCTGAAGCATCTAATCAGTCTCATAGATGCTTAGATTGCGGAAACCCATATTGTGAATGGAAATGTCCGGTTCACAACTATATTCCAGATTGGTTAAAGCTTGTGAATGATGGAAATATTATGGAAGCTGCTGATTTATGCCATCAAACTAACTCTCTTCCTGAAATGTGTGGAAGGGTTTGCCCACAAGATCGTCTTTGTGAGGGAGCTTGCACACTCAATGATGGATTTGGCGCTGTTAGCATCGGCAATATTGAAAAATATATTACAGATAAGGCAATTGATATGGGTTGGAGACCAGATTTAAGTAATAGGACCTGGACTAACAAAAAAGTTGCGATTATTGGAGCCGGCCCAGCGGGTATTGGATGTGCTGATATATTGATAAGAGCAGGAATAAACTGTGATGTTTTTGATAAGCAGCCTGAAATTGGTGGCTTGCTAACATTTGGAATCCCTGAATTTAAGCTAGAAAAAAGCGTGGTGCGACGACGTAGAAAAATTCTAGAAGAAATGGGTATTAAGTTTCACCTCAACAAAGAAATTGGTAAAGATATTTCGTTTCAGAAACTGCATGAAAAATATGATGCAGTGTTTCTTGGTATGGGCACATACACTTCGCTTGAAGGAGGCTTTAAAGGAGAGGATTTACCTCAAGCACATAAAGCAATTGATTATCTAATTGGGAACACAAATCATCTTTTGAAATTTCCACAAAAAGAATCTGCATATATAAATTTTAAAGGTAAGGATGTCGTAATTTTAGGTGGCGGTGATACCGCTATGGATTGCAACAGAACTGCAATCAGGCAAGGAGCAAAATCTGTTACTTGTTTATACAGAAGGGATGAAAAAAATATGCCTGGCTCCAGGAGAGAAGTTATAAACGCTAAAGAAGAAGGAGTTGTATTTGAATTTAACATTCAGCCAATAGAGATCATTGGTGATAAAAATGTTCAGGGCGTAAAAACAATTCAAACCAAATTAGGTGAACCAGACCAAAATGGAAGAAGAGTTCCTGTTCCAATTCAGGCTAGTGAGAAAATTTATGCCGCTGACGAAGTAATAATTGCTTTTGGATTTAGAGCAAATCCAGCTAATTGGTTTAAAGATTTTAAGATAAAAACTGATAAGTCTGGTTTGGTAGTAGCTCCAGAAAAACAAGATTTAAAATTTCAAACCTCTAATCCAAAAATCTTTTCAGGGGGAGATATGGTCAGAGGTTCTGATTTAGTTGTTACTGCTATATGGGAAGGAAGAGAAGCGGCTAAAAGTATCATACAATACGTTTCCTAGATGAAAAATTCAAAATTTTTAAGGGCGCTAAACCTTGAAGAAAATTCAATTCCACCAGTTTGGTTAATGCGACAAGCTGGAAGATACCTGCCCGAATACCAAGCAATTCGAAAAAACTACAGTAATTTCTTGGACATGTGTAAACAACCAAGAGTCTGTGCCGAGCTTGCCTTACAACCAATCGATCGCTTTGATTTAGATGCATCAATACTCTTCTCAGATATTTTGACTATCCCAGATGCTCTTAATCTTGGCTTGGCATTTCATGAGGGCGAGGGTCCAAAATTTAGCAATCCTATTTCATCTCCTCAAGATATTAGAAATTTGATTCCGTTTGATGTTAATGCTCTTGATTATGTTTTTAAAGCAGTTGAAGAGACTAAAAGACTTTTACCCGGAGACTTACCTTTAATAGGTTTCTGCGGCAGTCCATGGACACTTGCAGCATATTCAATTGAAGGTGGAGGCTCAAAAGACTTTAATAAAACAAAAAGTTTTATGAAGGAACATCCGGAAGAGCTGAGACAATTTTTAGATATTCTCAGCAATGCTTGTTATGAATACTTGAGACAACAAGTTTTAAGTGGTGTAAATGCACTTCAGATTTTTGACTCATGGGCAGATTTGTTGTCAGACAATGATTTGGAAAAGTTCTCGTTGCAATACACACGTAAACTTACCAGTCTGCTTAAAGCTGATCCTGTTACCTCAAATATCCCCATTATTTTGTTCGAAAAAGCGCCAAAGAAAAATATCATCGAAATAGTGTTTGAGGACATAGCTTGCGTAAGCCTTTTTTGGCAAGAGGATATTGGCAGTGTGAATGAAGTTTTAAGAAATCAATATGCTATTCAAGGTAATCTTGATCCCAAAGTATTACTCGGATCTGATGAATTAATCTGGAATGAAACCCAAAAAATTTGTAGCCTCATGAGCAAATATCCTGGATTTATTTTTAATCTTGGTCATGGAATCACGCCTGATATTAATCCAGATAAAGTTCAAATTATGATTAATGCGCTCAGAGCATAAGCCTAGGAAAATATACTCATTCTAGTCATACAGCATTTAATTAGTTACCATTGATATTATTAAAAATATCTTTTAGAGGAAACTATGAATAATTCACGCATATTAAATGTTATATTTATTTCAGCATTATTAATTTCAACACCTTCTGCTTTTACTCAGGTTCTTGAAGAGGTTGTTGTTACAGCTCAAATTAGAGAACAAAGCCTGCAAGATGTACCAATATCTGTCTCGGCTGTTTCTGGAGAAGACATAGCTGACAGAAGTGTTGATAACCTTCAATCACTTTCAGCTTCTGTACCAAACTTTATGGTTGTTGAAACTCAAATAGATACCTCAATTTCTATTCGTGGAGTTAGATCAGGTGCTAATAAAGGTTTTGAGCAATCTGTGCCAATGAATTTCGATGGAGTTGTTTATCCTAGAAGTCAATTAGCAAGAACTCCACTCGTTGACTTAGAACGAGTTGAAGTTTTAAGAGGTCCCCAACCAACCTTATTTGGTAAGAACGCAATTGGTGGAGCTGTGAGTGTTACTTCAGCGAAACCGACTGAGGAATTTGAGGGCAAATTTTCTACATCGCATGAATCTGAGCATGGTGAAGATCAATCGCTTTTGGTTTTGTCTGGTGCTCTATCCGACAATCTTCTTGGAAGATTAACCGTTTCAACAAGAGAGATGGATGGATGGATTACAAACACAAACATGAAAAGACTTGAGCCTCAAAGAGATGAAACATACATTAGAGGACAGCTTGCATGGACATCTGGTGATGTTGATTACAACCTCAAAGTTGAAACAGCAGATTTTGACTCTGTAGGCTATGCCATGGAGGCGCTCGCTCCCCAAGATGGCTATGGTCTTGTTTTTAGAGGGCCAATTGCTGTGGAAACAAATGAAGACTGGGTAAGGTCAAGTGGTGAAACTTTTAGCCAAAATACAATGGATAACTTTGTGCTAACTGCAAACTATCCAATGGATGGTGGTGGAACCCTTACCTCAATTACAGGTCATGTTGAATATGATTCTTATGAGGTTCTAGATGTTGATTATGTGGGTCTTCAAATACTTGATGGAACCAATCAAACAGAAAAATATGATCAATGGTCTCAAGAAATTCGCTATACCTCACCAGGCGGTGAAGATGTTGACTATATTGTTGGTGCGTACTTCCAGACTGCAGATGTTGATGTAACTGATTATGTTCCATTGGGCTCTTTTCTTGCGCTTGCTGGGCCTCCAGTCTCATTATTAGTTGGAACAAACTGGGATAGGCTTTATGCACAATCTTCAGATCTGTATTCAGTTTTTGGTCAAGCTGATATTAATCTAGAGGGCAATTGGAGATTAACACTTGGTGCAAGATACTCAAATGAAGATAAAGACGGAAGTAGAAATCTATCATTAGATGGAACGGGTACACCACTAAATGGCTCTCCTTTGCTTCCTGCTCTATGGGCTGGAGTGTTGAATGTTGGCCCTCACAACATCTCTGCTAGCAGAAGTGAGAATTCTTTTGATCCAATGGTTCGACTAAGCTATGACCTATCTGATAACTCCCAAATGTATGTCTCATATACACAAGGATCCAAAGCTGGTGGTT
>MDSV01247416.1_pt1 | contig 14991 bp, 7 predicted proteins | sample 810851 | NCBI WGS metagenome assembly MDSV01 (sample SAMN05326640, study PRJNA326480) | marine metagenome | isolation source: seawater | place: Atlantic Ocean: North East | collected 2012 | reverse complement strand
CAAGGTCAGTGATGAAGTACTCTGCACCGTTCCATCCGTCACCGAATGAATCGTTCATACTCAACATTACTGCTACACCTTCGCCTTCACAAGTACAAGACCAGAAATCACAAGTTTCAGTAGCAACGTTTGCGTTTTCGTCGTAGTTACAAGCAGCTGGGTTCATACAACCTTCAACAACATCAGCACAGTTGAACGCTAGTTCGAATGCACCATTATCGTCAGTCAATGGGTTGCCATCAGCATCCTCAGCACCTACGTATACGTAGTATAGTACACCTACTTCAGATACAAACTCGAAATTAACATCGTCAGTATCAAATAAATCACATGTACCTGTTCCGTCAGAACCAGTTGCAGAATCGAAACAAGTGAAGTCACCCGCAACTAATACTGGCTCAGATGAGTAGTTAGATACTGCAACTTGAGCTGATGATTCAGCACCACCTGCGTCTGGAGCAACCCAGTTAGGGTCAACTACCTGACCTTCAGCAAGTCCACAGTCTCCTGCATCCCAGTTCCATTCTTCACATAGGAAGTAAGTACCGTAAGCACCGTCATCACAGTAACCATCACCAACCCAACCAACTGGTGGATTTAAGTTGCCTTCACAATCAGAAATATCATTGTAAGAAACCGTTCCAGTAAATACTGCTTCGTTGATGTTGTTGAATAGAGTCAAGTATCCATTATCCCAAGTATCTCCCCACGAATCGAACATATTAACTGTAAGAGATTCATCAGCAGGAACACAGAATGGATCCGACGTTCCAGCTCCACCAGAAGCTAAAACAGCTCCTGAAGCGTCTAGAACTTCCCAGCTCATTTCTGAAGGATAAAGACTACCATCACAAACAGCTACCAAGCTAACTCCACCGTCAGCTGCACAAACATCAACAGGAGGCTCAGTATATGAACCGCCGCCACATGCTTCGTCAGCAGTGAAAATATTAATCTTAGAGTCAATAGCCGATCCACAAGTGCTTAGGTTGTGCAGTTGACCATTACCAGTGAATGTGTACCAAACACCTGTGCCTGGGCTCACCTCACATCCTTCAACTCCGATTGGCGTACCAGTAGATGTTGAACCACCTGTTGAACCAGTTACAACTGAGTTACACTCTAATTGTACAGCATTATCGCAAAGATCGTTAGCTGCAACAACACCAGCGAAGTCACATGAACCATCGTCCATTGTTGCTTGAGAGTCATAGTTATTAGCAGTAGCATCAGTACAACCCATGTAAACACCAGTTGTTGTGAACTCAAACTCACCACATCCCGTAGGATCGGCAGTATAGATTAAGAAGTAATAATCAGTATTTGGCTCAAGATCCGTAAATCCTGACACATCTCCTGCACAAGTTCCAGTAAACTGACATCCAACGAAACCTTCAACATCATCACAACCATCACCCATCATCATCACAAAACCTAGGTTTTCGTTAGTTAGGTTAGTTGCGTCAAAATCAAATGTATCGTAATCAGATGAGTTGAATGTGAACCAAACACCATATGCAGTTCCAAATCCAGCCCATCCTAGTTGCATTGACTCAGCATTAGCACAACAAGTAGATCCTGTGAATGTTACACCAGACACCTGAGCAATAGCACCGTCACAATCATCGTTAGATGGAACGTTACCACAGTCAACACAATCAACTGACATGACAAAATCATTACCACCAGTAAATGCAGAGAACTCACTTACGTAAATGTAGTAATCAGCACCAGTAACAGCAGTGAATGAAGCCGTAGATAAGAATCCTGTTTCACAACCATCGTCATTAGAAACCATCGTCATTAGAGAACCGTCAGCTCCCATAGTGTATACGTGAATCTTAGTATCACCAGTGTAGTCTGTATCAGCTTCGTTACCAGGAGTATCACAAGTACTAACTGTTACTTGCTGATCAGAGTCAGAGTTTAATACATACCAAACACCACCAGTAGTAACTGCTGCGTTACCAAACTGTTCTCCACCGATTAAACCTTGGTCGTCAGTAGCGTACAGAAGAGTTCCTGAAACGTAAGCCCCGCAGAAAACTGCCTCAGCATTTGAAAGCTGATCATTTGCTGGTGGCTCCTGACAAGATCCGTCATCAATAGTAGCAGAAATGTTAAAGTTGATTGCCGATGGGCTAGTACAACCTTCGAATCCACAAGATCCTGTTAGAAGGAAATCAACTGGGTATGTAGCTCCAGCACCGAATGAACCGTAGTTATTTCCGAACTGGTCAGATAAAGATAGACCTACCTCACCAGGGAAAGAACCTTCAGTAACTTGAACGTTGTAACAACCAGGAGCAAGACAAATTAGATCGTAGCCTGAAGATACACCGTCACCACCGTAAGCTTCGTCAAGAGAACCTTGAGCAGCTAGAGCACCTGACGTTAGATCGTAGATGAAGTATTCTGCATCGTTCCATCCGTCACCGAATGAATCAGTCATATCTACAGTTAGTACGAATGAACCTGATTCACAGTAAACACAATCACCACTATCCATAGTAGCATTTGGATCATAGTTAGCTGCTGCGTTATCCATACAACCTATACAAGAGTAGTCACAAGAACCATCGTTAATGTCAGAACCATCGTAGTTACAAGCCATTTCATCGTTACATCCGAATGAACAGTCACCGAAGTTTCCGCTCTCCGCACCACCTTCAGCTAGAATGTTTCCGTCAGCATCAGAGATATCCCAAGAGTTTTCAGTTTGGTAAGCACCGTCAGCATTGTAGATAACTTCGAAACACTCTGCTAGGTCTAAGCATAAGTAAATAGTTTGTTGGTTACTGTATGTAGTCCATTCCGTTGTTGTAGTACAATCACCGAATGCATCTGGGAAACAGTAATCTGTTCCATTTACAGTAAGTGTATTTGCGTTCCATCCATCACCGTATGAGTCATACATATTTAATGTTACTAGATCTAGTTCACAGTAAATACAACAATCAGCACATGCAATAGTAGCACCCGCATCGTAGTTTGTAGCTGTAGCATCAGTACAACCTACACAAGAGTAGTCACATGAATCATTATCAAGTGTAGCTGTAGCATCGTAGTTACAAGCACCTGAATCAGTACAACCTGCACATGAAACGTAATCACAAGACCCGTCATTTACGTTAGCAGTTGGGTTATAGTTACAAGCAATTTCATCATCACATCCAGTAACAATACAAGATGGGTCAGTTGAGAAGAAGAATCCAGTGTAGCTACCTACAGCAATTTCAACATCATTTACTACAACAGACCAAGAAATTTCTTCAGGCCAAGAATCATAAGTAATCTCCCCTGTGTAACATCCAGCAGGCAGACATAATTCCATTGACATGCCAGCACCTGTTACTTCGTAGAGAACACCATCTAATGTCAATCCGTTTCCAGCTCCCCATCCGTCACCAAATGAATCAAAAAGATTAATCGTTACTAAGTCGTCATAACAACAAGAACCGTCATTTACAGTTGCTGCATCATTGTAATTAGATGCAGTTGGGTCATCACAACCAGGAACGTCGTTAGAAATACAGAAGTCCCAAACTCCACTATCACCTTCTACAGTAACATTATCAATTACGTTTACACCATTGATAGTAAAAACGGCAACGTTTCCGTTCCAGCCGTCTCCCCATGAGTCAGCACCTACGAATGTGTAACATCCGAGTGGAAGACAAACAGTACCAGCACCTACTCCGCCATCAAAAAGAACTGTAGAGCCATCAGCGTCAACAATTGTCCAGCTAACTTCTGAGGCGAAAGAACCGCCACCTACGGTCCAGCTTACATCGAGACATTCTGCTAGAGAATTACCGTCACAGTCAAAACCTTCTTCTGCGAAAGTACAGTCGCCTTCAGCTCCGAAATTACAAGCAGCAATGTCCTCACAAAATACTGGACAAGACCCAACTGTTCCTGAAGCATCCGCTCCAGATGCTAAGACAGCTCCTGAAGCGTCAGAAATTGACCAACTGTTTTCATAAGACCAACTATCAGTAGATTGATATACAACATCTGTACATACTGAAAGATCTAGACATACAGTCATAGAATTCATAGAACCTGCGTTAGTTAATGTTTCATCACCAATTGTGATAGAACCACCACCGTCACCATATGAATCCATAAGAGTAACTGTAACCTCAGAGAAATCACATACTACAGGATCAACTGGTTCCTCACCACCACCACATTCATCGATAGTAGTAGCTACAGCTCCACCTTCGTCTGAAGCGTCTATACAGTCGTCCCAGCCATCATTGATGTAGTTAGCAGGCACACAACCATTAGGTGCGTAGCTTGTCCAGTTTGCTGGATCATCACCACAATAGACACCTCCTGCGTTAGCACAAGTTTCACAAGCAGAAGGCGGTTCTTCACCACCACCACATTCATCAAGAGTAGTAGCTACAGCTCCACCTTCGTCTGAAGCGTCTATACAGTCGTCCCAGCCATCATTGATGTAGTTAGCTGGTACACAACCATTAGGTGCGTAGCTTGACCAGTTTGCTGGATCATCACCACAATAAAAACCTCCTGCAGAAGCACAATCCTCACATTGAGCATTCGCTGAGAAAGTAAAAATAATTGCGAAAGCTGCGAAAGCCGTCGTCAATTTCGAATATAAATTAAACATATGAACAGGTTTTAAGTTATTTAACCATTAATTATTTCATTTCAAAAGCCACAAAATGAGTTGAAACAAACTCCCATATTTGGTAGTCGTTACAACACATTGAGGGTTGCTTTAAAATCCTAATTTTTGCAAAAAAAGACTTTAAGACGCGTTAAATTTATGCGCTCACAAGCGAAATTCCAACATTCCAAAGAAAATTCGTTGGAAAAATTTAACGTTTAGTAGAAATTTTTAGCTATTTCGACGAAGTTTTAGGTAAAGTTACAACATCTTCATATGCCAGCTTTCAGATACCTTTTGAACAAGTTTTTCACGAGCTTCTCCAAGGCTCAAAACTGTAGGATTTATTATAAAAGTATCCATCGTGAGGGAACCACGATTTAGAGATGAATGAAAATCGTGCAAATCCTTCACTTCCCAAATGCCATCAAGACTACCATTTCCTGTATTGTAGAGAACCCAATTTCTAGCAAACCAGTCATGGCCAGAATTTTGCAAGTGACGATTCATTGAATCAATAGAACAACCTGTTGCGGTCTGATCTTTTTGATCTACCACAATAAGTAAGACTCTATTTGCGATAAGCATAGAAGATGCATCAAGTTTATTTCCATGCGCTTTCCAAGAATCTATAAAATTGTTGAGATTCATCTTAAAATAAGAAGACTCCCTAGTGGAAAGTTGCTCGTTAGAAGTATAAAAAAACATTCTTGCAGACAGTGAAATGTTTGGAAATAGATCTAATGACATAATCTATGTATTTAAGGTTTTGTAATTTTACTGCGTGATTCGCGTTTCAAATATCGTCACTTTTTACCTCCTTTATATAGGAGTGTCTTCTTGCGCATTTGCTCAGCCAGACTTTACACATGTAAATCAAGTTAATGCTGCAGGCAATGCTACTATACATTGGGAGCCTTTTGTTTCATTTGCTGGGGAGGAGTTTTGGCATAATGAAATTAAGATTCTTGATTTGACCGGAAATCCTCTCAATAATGAAGTACACATAATAGGGCCTGACATCAACACCGGTATCCTTCCTACTGGATGGGTAATGCCTACATTTCTATACAACGGCAATACATTTGCACATTGTTTTGTAGGGAATCAAATCACAACTTTGGACGGTGGAACAACTCTAGAATACTCACCTACCTCACAACCTCTTTGCTCAATACACCTAAGTGCTGTGCCTAGTACAACAGCAGGAGAAATTGATTTGACTTGGAACAGCCCTTACGCTCTAAGCGGATTTACGGCTGGTGGTGACTTCTATTTGGAAAAGCTAAATGAACTAACTGCCGTTTGGGATACAATTGCAATCATTCCAGACAATCCATTAGGAGGAAGCTTCACCGACAACCCAGGGCCGTGTACTAGCTTACATGTATATAGAGTAAGGCAGTTCGCAACAAATGGAGAGGATATCCATGAGTCTAATTCAACAGACCTTATTACCAGTTCTGGGAACAACAGCTTGCCGCCTACAACAACTCACGTCGACGTTGACCCTACCACCGGACTAGCAGTTGTCTATTTTGATTACGAGGTGACAGACGAAACTCTAGGGTACATTATATATAAGTGTAACCCTAGTGGAGGATCTTCAGAGGTGTTGCAACTAGGTGACCCTAATGCCACTTCAGCTACGATTCCTACTTCTCTTGCTTCTACTGAACCTGAAAGTTACAGAGTTGCTGCATACGATTGTATAAATGATGATGGGACTCCGAATCCTAATGCCGCAGGAGATTGCACAAGCTCTATTTTCACATCTGCGACTCAGGTTACTTGCGAGGATAAAGCTAATGTGAATTGGACTGAACCTATAGGTATGGATGGGGGCTTAAATACCTACTCTGTTGAATATAGCATTTTTGATGATGCTAGCGGTGTGTGGAGTTCATGGATGATAATCGATATGCTTGATTCATGGTCAATCAATTATTTCCATGATGGTGTAAATGTTGACCAAACCTACCGCTACAGAATTGTTGCTGAATCCACAACAGGAAACATTGCTAGGTCGAATTCATTTGAAATTAGCTTCGTTTACCCAGACAATCCTGAAGATCCTGTACTGTCGAGAGCGTCTGTCATGACTGACGGATCCGTAGAGATTGTGATCGAGACCGACCCTTCTGTAACTGGAATTTGTTCATACCAAATGGAACGATTATTCAGTGCTGACAACACTTGGGTGCCAATCCTTGACCCTCAACTAAGCTCATTAGGAATCCCATTAACCTTTGTTGATTCTAGTGCAAAAACTGACGATCGGTCTTATTCATACAGGTGTATTGTAACGAATGAGTGTGGTGCTGAGGTTGCTGTTTCAAACCTAGGCAAAACAATATTTTTGCAAGGATGGAAATCTGAGAATCCGGAAGCATTCTTAAATAATCTTCTTTGGTCTCACTACGAAGAATTTCCATTAGGAGTTGGTTCGTACGAAATCTTAAGATCTATTACAAGATTTGAAGCTCCAGAGCATTTAAGTTCACTTCTTGGAAGCCAAAACTTTACGGAAGATTACATTGGAGATTTATTAGATGAACCCGGTGATTTCTGTTACACTGTTGTGGCGATTGAAAATGGCATGTCGAGTAGTATTAATGGTTCAAAATCTAACAGAGTATGTCTTACAGAGGAGCCATTGATATGGATTCCTGATGCGTTTACTCCAAATGGTGATGATCTGAACGATTGGTACCCTTGGAATCCAGGCGACACACAAATGGGGTTTGTGAGTAATGGTCTTTATAGCGATAATCCTGTGTTTGACATGCTGATTCTTTCGCGTTGGGGAGACACAATGTTTGAAAGCAATAATGTAAATACATGTTGGGACGGAACATTGAACGGTGATCCAGTACCAGATGGGATTTATTCTGCTATAATTAGGATACTTGACGGATCAGGAAAATGGCACGTAATTTCTCAATCAGTACAGGTACTCAGACCTTAATTAAGTGATTGATTCATATATTTGCGCGAATCGTGGACCGAAGTAGGAAAGCGAGAAAACACGATTCAATCATATAATTATGCCTATTTCAGATGCTAAGTTCTTCGGCGAAGGTTTAACCTACGACGATGTTCTGCTTGTTCCGGCTTACTCAGAAGTATTGCCAAGAGACACGGACTTAACTACCAAATTCTCTAGAAATATTGAACTAAAAGTTCCAATTGTTTCTGCTGCAATGGATACAGTGACAGAAAGCGCAATGGCTATTGCTATTGCACGTCAGGGTGGAATTGGAGTAGTTCACAAGAATATGACAATTGACCATCAGGCTAATGAAGTTCGTAGAGTAAAAAGATCGGAAAACGGGATGATTCAAGATCCAGTTACTCTTAAGGGAGGCGCTAGTGTAGGTGATGCATTAGATATTATGAAAGAGCATAAGATCGGTGGAATCCCTGTAGTAAACGATGAAAACATATTAGTTGGAATCGTAACAAATAGAGATTTAAGATTCGAAAAGGAAAGATCTAGAAAGGTTGACGAAGTAATGACGTCAGAAAACCTCGTCATTACTAAAGACGGAAGTGATTTCAATAAAGCTGAGCAAATGCTCAGAGCTTATAGAATTGAAAAGCTACCTGTAGTTGATGACGACGGAAAGTTAGTAGGTTTAATTACCTACAGAGATATCATTAAGCTTACTGAATTTCCAATGTCTTGTAAGGACAGTTTTGGTAGATTACGTGTTGCTGCAGCAGTGGGAGTTACGACTGACACAATGGTAAGATCGCAAGCCCTTGTAAACGCTGGTGTTGACGCCATTGTTATAGACACAGCACACGGTCACAGTGAGGGCGTTATTAATGTTGTTAAAAAGGTTAAGGAAAACTTCCCAGAAATCGACATTGTATGTGGTAATGTTGCTACCGGTACTGCAGCAAAAATTCTTGTAGACGCTGGAGCAGACGCTGTAAAAGTGGGAATTGGACCTGGGTCAATTTGCACGACAAGAATTATTGCAGGTGTGGGGATGCCTCAGCTAAGCGCAGTGATGAATGTTGCAAAAGCACTTGATGGTACTGGTGTTCCGGTTATTGCTGATGGTGGGGTTAGATACACTGGCGACATTGTAAAAGCACTTGCTGGAGGAGGTAACACTGTTATGGTAGGCTCAATGCTTGCTGGCACATCTGAAAGCCCCGGTGAAACAATAATCTTTGAAGGCCGTCGTTTTAAAGGATACCGCGGAATGGGTTCTTTAGAAGCAATGCAAAAAGGATCAAAAGACAGATACTTCCAAGACGACGAAGATGATCTTAAGAAGCTGGTTCCAGAAGGAATCACTGGTCGAGTCCCTTATAAAGGAACTGTTCAAGAAGTAATGTACCAAATTGCAGGTGGACTTAGAGCAGGAATGGGTTACTGCGGAGCTGCAAACATCGCAACCCTACAATCTGACGCTCAATTCGTAAGAATTACAAATGCGGGCATGAAAGAATCTCACCCACACGATGTGATGATTTCTAGAGAAGCCCCTAACTATAGTATAAAATAATGAAAATTAATAGACTATTTTTTATTTGCGTTTCAGCGCTTATGTGCACAATTTCTTTAGCTCAGAACTCATATCCTTCAGTCGTTACTGTTAACGGAAAGGCTGTGAGCCTATCTGACTTTGAGCACATATATAAAAAAAACAACAAGGAAGCTGTAATTACTAAAGATGATCTTGATGAATACATGAATTTATTCATCAATTTTAAGTTAAAAGTAACTGAAGCTGAGGTATTAGGAATGGATGAAAACCCTGAATTTATTCGTGAACTTGAAGGTTACCGAAAACAATTGTCTAGACCTTATTTAGTAGACACTGAACTCCTAGACGAGATAGTACTTGAAGCATATAACAGACAGCAAGAGGAAATTAAAGCTCGCCATATTCTAGTTACTGTAAGTCCTAATGCTGCGCCAACTGACACATTAATAGCTTGGAATAGAATTAACCGATTGAGAAATCGCGTTCTTAATGGTGACGATTTCGAAACTGTTGCTAGAGCAAAAGACGGTTCTGACGACCCTTCAGCTGTTAAAAACGGCGGGGATTTGGGCTGGTTTACTTCATTCTCAATGGTTTTTGCATTTGAAGAGGCCGCTTATAACACACCTGTAGGTGAAATAAGTGACATTGTAAGGACAAGGTTTGGCTACCACTTCTTAGAAGTAACTGGAAGAAGACCTGCTAAGGGTGAAATACAAGTTGCACATATAATGGTAAAGGTTAGCAACATCGAAAACAAAGCTCTAATTCATAAAGGAAAAGAGGAAATCGATGCAGTATACCAACTTCTTGAAAACGGCGAGTCTTTTGAATCTTTAGCGCTTAAATACAGTGCCGACGAGAGCACAAAGAATAAGGGCGGAGTTCTACCTTGGTTTGGAGCGGGGAAAATGGAAGATGCGTTCTCAGAAGCTTCATTCGCACTAGATAACAACGGCGATTACTGCCAGCCAATCTTAACAACATACGGGTGGCACATCATTAAGCGCTTAGGCTATAAACCTCCTCTTACATTTGAAGAAGCAGAAAAAGCTTTAAGGAAAAAAGTAAGTAGGGATAAGAGAGCTGAAGTAACTAAGAAGTCATTTGTCAATAAGCTTAAGGAAGAATATTCGTTCAGATTTTTTCCTAATAGGATAAATAACATCAAGAGTGCTGCTTATTCGAATGATAGTGTATTCTTCCCTGAGCATCCACTAATTTATTCAAAGACACCTGATTTAGGTAAAACTCTTTTCAGTATCAACGGATATAACACAACAGTAGGCGAATTTGTTGAATTTGCTAACTCAGTAATGATTAGAAATCTTGACAGACGATCTGATATTATTATTGATGAACTGATAGATCGATTGATTGAGGAAAAGCTTTTAGCTTATGAGGATACAATGCTTGAGAAGAAGTACGATGATTTCAGATTACTTATCAATGAATACCACGACGGTATTCTTCTTTTTGAATTGACAGACGAAATGGTATGGAGTAAGGCTATCAAGGATACTGCGGGTCTTATAGCATATTATGAAGAAAACACAAGCAAATTCATGTGGGGTGAGCGTATAGAAATGAGTGCTTACACATGCGAAAACGCTGAAATAGCCGAGCAGGTTAAAAAGGAAATTGAAGCGGGCAAAGACGTTCATGAATTAAGAAAGAGTCTACTTCAAGAGAACCCACTTGCTATTAAAATTGAAGAGGGCAAGTTTCCAGCTGGAGTAAACACTTGGTGTGATGCCGTATTTGCGCTTAGAGCAAATCAACAATTCAATGAATCTAAACATGGCTACACAATTGTGGAAATGCCAGGCGGAGGAGATGCTTTAGTAATAATTAAAGTGGTTGAATTCATCCCTCCTACTCCCAAAACTTTAGAAGAAGCAAGGGGAAAAATCATCGCGAGCTACCAAGACTATCTGGAAGAGAATTGGGTGTCTTCATTAAAAGAAAAATATACAGTTGAAGTAAATGAAGAAGTTCTTTACGAGCTCATCGATTAAGCAATTTGGACTTATAGTTCTGCCTATTGTTTGGAGTATCTCTTCATGCTCTACTTCAAATACATATAATGACGAAATCATAGTTGTCGAGGCTTTTAGAAAAACTTTAAGCCTTGATTCTATTTCTACCCTAATACCAGATAACATGAGTTATGAAGACAGTATTTTGTTTTCTGATCGTATAATAAATAGTTGGATTCGTGAACAAGTTATGCTTGCACAGGCAGAAAAAAGCCTTTCTGACCAATACCCCAAATTTGAAAGGCAAATTCAAACCTACAGAAATTCGCTCCTAGTAAGTGAATATGAAAGCTCATACGTGGACTCAAGGCTAAATAGGGTTGTTACTGAAGAAGAAATCACTGAATTTCATAATTTAAATCCTGAGCTTTTTAAACTCTCTGAGCACGTAGTCAGGGCAGTATTTGTTCACCTTCCTGAAGAGGAAGTGGAGTTAGATTCTGTTAAGTTTTGGCTTTCAGAAGCAGATTCAATCACCATGCCAAACCTTGAAAAATGGTGCATAGAACACGGAGCAAATTATGCAATAGATACAGAATATTGGTGGCTAATCAGTGACTTACTCAACCAAATTCCAATGCAGATTTACCGAATTGAAGATCAACTAAAGCGTAAAAAAATTATTGAATTCAATGACAACGGTAGAACATTCTTATTAAAAATTCTTGATCACAGACTTAAAAACCTCCCCTCTCCTCTTGCAATATCTCGAGATAGAATCGTTGAAATCATCCTTCAGGAAAGACGTAGAACCATACTTGAAAACCTGAGGGATGAGTTAGTGAAAGAAGCTTGGGCATTAGGACAAATTAGCAGAGATAGTATTCAACTTTAAGGCTATCTTAGCACTCATGGATTTTATCTATCGTTTTACAATATTTACAGCGACAATATTATATTCAATTTCAGCAATTGCTCAGCCCCAAGATTATCAACTTGTAGATGGAATTATTGGTGTTGTAGGCGATGAAATTATCCTTCAAAGCGAATTAAACGATAGGGTTTTACAAGAGAAGATGCAAGGTAAGTCTATCATGCAAAATGATGCTTGCCTCCTGTTTGAGGACATGCTTTTAGAAAAGCTTTTACTTCATCATGCAAAGGTGGATAGTCTTGAGGTAGGTGACGCCGAGATTATGGATGAAATTGACCGAAGGCTTTCATACTACATCAATATGTTTGGAAGTATTGAGGCTTTTGAGGCAGAATACGGAAAGTCTGTTGCTCAATGGAAAGATGATTTTGGGAGACCTATTAGAGAGCAACTTTTGGCCCAAAAAAAACAACAAGAAATCAGCCAAAAAATCAGGACTACTCCTGCAGAGGTTATTGAATACTACGAAGGGCTTCCTCTAGACAGTTTACCGCTTATACCAGAAGAAATCAGTTATTCTGAAATTGTTATTCAACCTCAAATTCTTGATGCACAAAAGTTTGCATTAAGAAACAAGCTAGATTCTATAAGACTTCTCGTCGTTAATGGGGCTATTTCTATGACTCTAGCTGCAACTAGATTTTCTGAAGATCCTGGATCAAAGTATAAGGGAGGATGTTACACTAATATTTCTAGAAGGCAATTTGTTCCAGAGTTTGAAGAAGCTGTTTTTGACACACCTATTGGAGGGTATTCGGAAGTATTCGAAACTGATTTTGGATTTCATTTTGTTAAGGTTACTGATAAGAGAGGTGAACAGTACAGTGCTTGCCACGTACTTATGAAACCAAAAGTTGATTCTAGCGAATTAGATAGATGCGGGCTTAGAATAGACAGTCTTTACACAGATTTAGTTGCAGGTGTAAGGAACTTTGATTCTTCTGTGTTGGAGTATTCTACTAACAAAACATCATCTAATCAAAACGGTCAGGTTGTAAACACTAGAGATGGTGGAATAAAATTTGGGGTGGATGAATTAGATCCTAGCATTTATTTCATTCTAGACCCTCTAGTTGAAGGTGGGCTTAGCTCGCCCGTTAGATTAGTTGATACCGACGGAAATGGCTACTGGGCAATTTTAAGATTAGACGCTAGACATCCTGCACACAGAGCTAACCCAAATGACGACTTCTCTCTTTTCCAATCACAAGTTGAAAGTGAGTTAAGGTTTAAAGATTTGGAGAAGTGGGTGAAAAGACACGTTGGAGTAACCTACATCCGATTAGATCCAGCCTATGAATCATGTAACTTTAACATGGACTGGGAGGAGTATATTTGGTCTTCACAAAATGAAAAATGAACGATAAAAAAGCATTAGATAATCTGAGGAGAAAGCACCAGGAGTTACTTGCAGAGGTTGGAAAAGTAATTGTTGGGCAAGAAGCTGTAGTAAAAGAAGTCACTATGGCTATTCTTGCTGGAGGTCATTGTCTTTTAGTAGGTGTACCAGGACTAGCAAAAACACTTCTAGTAAATACAGTTTCTCAAGCATTGGGGCTCTCGTTCAACAGGATTCAATTCACTCCGGACCTAATGCCATCGGACATTACTGGTTCAGAAGTTTTAAATGAAGACCGTAAATTTGAGTTTGTAAAAGGCCCTCTTTTCTCAAACATTATACTTGCTGATGAGATAAACCGAACGCCTCCTAAAACTCAAGCAGCACTTCTTGAAGCTATGCAAGAAAAGAATGTGACGGTAAACGGGCAAACATATGACCTTCCTTCGCCATTCTTTGTATTAGCTACTCAAAACCCCATTGAACAAGAAGGAACTTACCCGCTTCCTGAAGCTCAATTGGACAGATTTATGTTTAACACATGGGTAGATTACCCATCATTTGCAGAAGAACTAAGTGTCGTAAAGCAAACAACCGGTGATTCTACAGCTAAAGTAAAAGCTGTACTTTCTGGAAAAGACATCATTGAATCTCAAGAATTAATCCGGAGAATGCCAGTAGCTGAAAACGTTCTTGAATACGCAGTTTTACTTAGTAGTAAAACTCGTCCAGGTAGAGAAAAAGCTACTGAAGATGTAAATAAATACCTCAGCTGGGGTGCTGGGCCTCGTGCTTCACAATTCTTAGTTATAGGCGCAAAAGTTCACGCAGCTTTAAACAACAAGTACAGTCCAGACATTGAAGACGTCAAAGCAGTAGCTACACCAATTCTTCGTCACAGGATTGTAAGAAACTACAAAGCTGAAGCTGATGGTATAACAGTGGAAAAAATCATAACCTCACTCTTGTAAATGATCTCCTTAAGGAAATTTAAATTATGAGTATATTCTAAAAAGACTTGCTTATTCATACCAGAAGAGATGATGAATTAGGCAGGCTTTACTTTGCCAGCAACTTCACCGAAGCCTATTAATCCTTTTGACGCTTTCATAATAACCGTGTCACCATCTTGAATGAATTTACGCTCAGATCCGTCAGGCATTTGAACTGGCTTGGCCCCTTTCCATGAGATTTCAAGCATAGAACCAAACGATCCTGTTTCAGGACCAGAAATAGTACCTGAAGCTATCATGTCACATCCGCGAATATTACAACCATTCACAGTATGGTGAGCGAGTTGTTGTCTCATATTCCAGTACATATGCTTGAAGTTGGATCTACAAACTACCTTTCCTTGACCGTTTGGCGGAACGATTTCAACTTCAAGATCTATATCGTAATGAGAATCTCCTTCGCACTCTAAATAAGGAAGAACCTTTGGGTCTTGAACTGGTCCAGGAACTCTATAAGGTTCGAGTGCATCAAGAGTAACAACCCATGGAGAAATGCTCGAAGCAAAGTTTTTACCTAGGAATGGGCCTAGCGGAACGTATTCCCACTTTTGAATATCCCTTGCTGACCAATCGTTGAAAATT
>MDSV01016804.1_pt1 | contig 14991 bp, 11 predicted proteins | sample 810851 | NCBI WGS metagenome assembly MDSV01 (sample SAMN05326640, study PRJNA326480) | marine metagenome | isolation source: seawater | place: Atlantic Ocean: North East | collected 2012 | reverse complement strand
TTGAATCTAGTTTTTCTGCATTTGAAATTAGTTCTAATCTAGGTAGTAATTGACTAATGTATCTTGGAACATATCCATCTGGAATAAATATAAAATGACCATTTTTTAAGATAACAGGACCATTATTATTTAATGAATGAATCAATTTTTTACAAACAGATTTAGAGCCATTGAGTTTCCCTTTTATTGTTAGTCTTGCTTCCAACATTAATATGCAAATTTCTAAATCTAACGGTCTTAATTTATTTGCTTTTTTTAGATGATTTAAAGATCTTAAGAGATTCTTTAATCCGATTTCAGCACATGCAAAAACGATTTCATCATTAGCTACTGTAGAAATATTTGAATCTGCCATTTCCGATCTTTTTGTTTTTTTAGCCATTTGATTCAATATTTTCCTATGCTTTTGTAGCATTTTACTAGCATTTTTACATAATTTATATTTCTCCCTTTGAAGTAATATTGATGAGTTTCCCCTTAATGTTCTTACTAGGAAATGTTGTTTTTCAATATCTCTTTTTTTATCATTCAACAATCTTTCTGCTAATTCTGTAGACATTACTTCTGCAATCTCCAATCTTCCCTCTTGAGCATATCTTTCAAACTGAGAAATTACCTGCTCTGGGTTGCTCATTCCAAACATGTCATCTTAGGTGAGAAGGTCTCCTGCTTAGTATGTACTGTGAATTATCATATATCCCACGACCTTTTGGCCTGTTTATGCAGCCTTTACGAATTGCAGTAACTGGAGTTCCAGGTTGCGGTAAAACGAGTTTGTGTGAAACAATAAATTTTAACACAATTACAGTTTTAGATTTAGCAAAAAAATTTGATACAATCGATAAAGAAACATTAAATTTAGATACTGTAGAAATAGATATAGAATTATTGAAAAATAAATTAGGAGATGAATGGAAAACCCCACCTAAAGAACATTTGTTTGTAGATGGGCACCTTTCCCATAATTTACCAGTTGATTGTGTGATATTATTGCGTTGTAGGCCAGATGTCTTGGAAAACAGATTAAGAAAAAGAAATTGGCATCAAGAAAAAATTATCGAGAACGTAGAATCTGAATTATTGAGTTCGATTATTGTTGAATTAGATGAAAATTTAAAAATCTTAGAACTTGATACTACATTAATATCAACAATTGAGATTTCAAAGAAGGTAAATCAATGGATAATGGGTAATAAAACCACAAGTATGCTCGATATCGATTGGATTGCAGAATTACATTCTTAGGTTTGTTTTTCACAAATCATTTTGATAGTAGAAAGTGGGAGAAGATGCTAATGGGATTAGAAGGCTTACGAAGCAAGTGGGAAATTTTGATTAGTCCATTAGTATCTAGATTAGGTAATGTTTCACCTTCTTTAATTACCTGGTTAACCTTACCTCTAGCATTAATTGCATGTTATTTTCTTTTAACTGCAGACAGGGGTTTTTCAGGCGGAGTTTCATTATTAATCGGATTTGTTTTGATTATATTTGCAGGTGTTTTTGATGGATTAGATGGCAATGTTGCTAGAACTTATGGGAAAACAAGCAGATATGGAGACTATTTAGATCATACCATAGATAGAGTTGTGGATATTGTATTTTTGCTAGCTATTGCACATAATGCATCTTGGATTATCAATCCAATATGGGGTTGGGCGGCAGCTCTTACTACATTATTAGGATCTTATATGGGCACTCAAGCTCAAAGCGTTGGTTTAGGGAGAAATTATGGGGGTTTCGGAAGAGCAGATAGAATCGTAGTCACATTAATAGGGGTATTCGTAGCAGCTATCCAATCATTTTTGGAAATATCTGATCCTAATTGGTTAGGAATCGATTGGAATCCTATGAATTTGGTAATCTTTATTAGTTTAATTGGAGGTATTTACACATTTTTTAGTAGATTTTTTGCAGCCAGCAAGGATTTGAAGACACTCGACAAACAAGAACCCTTAACACAGACGAAGTCCACCTCGCAATTAGATGAGTAATCACGCCTTCAAAATTCTGAATTTCCGCGCAAAGAGGCCAGTTAATAGGGATTTTATGCGTCACAGTCTTAACCCAAACCAAGAACACGGTTCCCTGAGAGGGAATCGAATGGATGGGACTTCACGCCTCCGCGCATTATTTTTAGTTGGATTGATGTTGCTTGCTACTTGGGCTCAAGGAGCATATGCTAGTACTGGATTTGAGCCCATGAATGAACCAGATGCAGATGGAGACGGGCTCTCCGATGCCGATGAACTTGCAAATGGAACAGATCCTAATGATCCTGATTCAGATGCTGATGGATTAAATGATTTCCAAGAATGGGAAAACGGAACAAATCCATTATCGAATGACACAGACGGAGATCAAATTGATGATCTTTTAGAACTTACAGTGTCTGGAACAAATCCATTATCGAATGATACAGATGGTGATGGGTTACATGATTTTCAAGAATGGGGAAATGGAACAAACCCATTAAACCCAGACTCTGATGGTGACGGGTTAAATGATTATGATGAAGTTGTCGTTTATTTAACAGACCCTAAGGCAATAGATACAGATGGAGATTCTATTGAAGATGGAGATGAAGTAAGTTTTACAAATACAAATCCTGCTGTTTCAGACACAGATGGAGATGGATTACATGATGGTTCAGAGGTGAATCAATATCTAACAGACCCTAATTTGCCAGATACAGATGGAGATGGATTAAACGATAGTGCAGAAGTAATTACTCATCAAACCAACCCACTTCTAAATGATACAGATGGTGATGGATATTTAGATGGGGATGAGGTGGCAAATTTCACAAATCCCTTAGATTCAGAAGATCCATTACCAGATGATGGAGGTAATGGGGAAGTTAATGATGATGATGATTACGACCAAACAGAATTACCCGCAATTGGAATTTCAGTTTCTTTTAACCCTACCACTGAAAAATCAACAATTTCTTGGTATAATATTGATGGAGATGGTTTAGATGACCAAACAGAAGCATCGGTATTATCATATTTGCATTCATCTGTATACTACATTTATAGACATACATCTAGAATTACAGAAATTAATTTACAATCATTGCAACCTATTGATGAACTTTCAACAAATGCTTGTGATGCAGAGAATTATTTTCTTTGTAAGAACGGTACAAACCCCTTCCATGAAGGACATTCAGTAGAGTATCAGATTTCCGCTGAGGTTTCTGGAGAATTTTACTATGCGATTGTTACTGAACAATCCGATGGAACCCAGACTACAAGTTTATATTGTGGTCAGAATTCATTATGTAACCCAGTAAATGAGACAACAGAACCAGTTAGAACTCCATCATTATTATCTGCGACCTTTAATTCACAATCAGAAACTACAACATTATCATGGGTTAATTATAATCAATTAAATGCAGGCGAATTACCAGAAGTAGGCCCTAATGCATTAACAATTAGAGTTTGGAGGCATACAAACGCATTAGACCGTAGTAACGGATTTGTATTGTCAACAAGTACTTCTTCCTATTTGGTTGCATCATTAACTGCAAATAATAACCAATTTATCGTAGAAGTGCCAGAAAATATTCAACGTTCGGTTTATTATTCAGTAACTTATTATTTACCAAATCATTTAGGACAGGGGTTGGATTATGAGGATTTAAGATTTGAATTACCCGATGGCTCTACTAATTCAAACACTCTTGCAGTACCTGTTGTTGAAGATACTTCGAATCCTGTAATTCCTGAAGGAGTTACAGCAATATTTGAACCAGATGTAATGGCTGGAAATGGAATTACAAATATTAGTTGGACTGACTCATCTGGCGAAGTTGGAGAAATTTACACTCTTTGGCGTTCAAGGTTACCTATTGAAGACGTTTATGAACCAGGGGTAATGATGTTGGGTTCTAGTATGGAAGGAGTTAATTATTACCCTCATCAAATTAATAGAGGTACACTTGGCTACTATTATTATTGTGTAACCATTCAAGATTCTAATGGCCGTACAAACTTATCAACAGAATCATCTAATTGTGTAAGTGTATTTGAAAATACATTTGATCCTTGGATTGCTGAACCAACAGATATTTCAGCAGCATATATCGGAAATGCAATTACAGAAATTAATTGGACGGATCAGATTGGAGTAGAAGGAGAAATATATCACATATGGAGGTCAAATTCTGAGATTACAAGTGCTTCATTTGAATCAAACCCTCCAGAATTAGTAGGTTCATCAGATGCTGGCATGGGTACTTTTGCTGTAATAGTAGATGAAACATGGTCCCAAGACTCGTACTATTGTGTAACGACCAAAGCTAGATATAATTTAGAAGAATTCCAAGAGTTTGAAAATAGGGTATTTGATGAAGATGAAGGAACTTATGAGGACTTTAGATTTGTTCAAAACTGTTTTGGACCAGTTGCAGAAGATATTAGTGCACCTAGAAAAACACCAGTAAATTCTGTTGATGTTTGGAGAGTTGGTGATGCAGCAGTACGAATTAACTTCCAACAAATTATCGAAGAAACTGGTGAATCTTACTATATTTACAGATGCACAGATCCAAATATCTTCAAGGGAGTAGGCGGTACTCCTACAGATTCATCGTTATTACTTGATGCATGGGAGATGATTGAGGGACCAATTGATTTTGCTAATGAAGATGAACCAGCGCAAACAATTTCAATTTCAATCCCAACTGGGTTGAATAGAGAAGTATGGTATGCAGTTGCAGCAATGGATACAGATGGGAATTTACAATTTGATTTACAAGAAGATTACAATGCAAGGATGGTTAATGAAGACACACTTGGCCCAGGGTTAGATATTAGTATCTTAGCAGTTCAAGGAAATTCACTAAAGGCAGGGTCATATACAATTCAGGCAACACTTGCTGAACAGTCTGGTGGAAATTTACCCAAAATCACAATCAAAGATTCCACAGGAATGAATGTAGTAATGGGATTATTTATGACTTCTGCTGGGCAATCATCTAATGCATATACATATCAATTTACATTGACAAATGAAGTTCCAGCAGGGCCATTGAGTATTCAAATCACTGGTTTTGATGAATATGGTAATTCAGCAACTACTGAAGAAAATAATTTCTCTGCAGATGGGCAATCTCCAACTTTAATCTTATATTCACCAAGTTCTCAAAGTACTGGTTCAAGTTATCGTTATGGTGATAATTTAATGATAAGTGGTGGAGCAAGTGATGATGTAGGAATTGGAGAAATTCAAATTAGGTTTACAAGAAACATAAACACTGCAGGCGAAGTAGTTGAAGCATGGCAAAATTTAGATGTATTAATTGACGAAGGTTCAGAGGGAAACCAAGTATCATTTTTCGTAACTTATGCAGCTAAGAATTTTGAGATAGGTGAGCATAGATTAGAAGTTCAAGCCTTAGATTTGGCAGGAAATCCAGACACCAAAAGCGTGGAGTTCTTTGTAGATCGTTGTGAGCAAATAGAAACAGGAGAATTACAATGTGTATATGCCGAATCTTTAGAACCTCCTGTAGAACCATTGCCTCTTGAATTAGAAGCATTATCTCCTCCTTACATGTTTACTTACATTTTAGCAGCATTCAATATCTTTGCATTCGTAATGATTATTGTAACACTAACGACAGCAGGAAGGTCACCATCATCAGATGAAGAAGAAGAAGGCGAAGATTGGATGAAGGAATTTATTGGTACTTCAGCAGAACCAGATATGGATGATATTATGAATACAAGTAAAACAGATCCAATGGAATCGGATGAAGGAGATAGTGATGATTCTAAGTCATTAGATGACGATGATGATGATGATGATTTATTTGGAGCTGCAGCCCCCAAACCAAAACGTAGAGAAAGAAAGAAATCTCCCGAGAGAAAACGTAGAGTACGTAGATCTAAAAGTAGTGATGAAGAAGACGATGAGGAAGAAGATGACTTTGGAGAAAGTACCACTAAAAAAAGACGTAGAGTAAATAGGAAATAATGAGGAACCTAAATGTCATCTGCTGAAGTAAAAGTTTCTCAAGATGGTTGGAAACAATTTGTTGATCCTAGGCAATCTAAAATATTGGTATGTTTATTAGCAATTCCACTTGCAATTTACTTTGAATTTAATCATAATTCTACGGGAATATTCATTTCATCATTATTTGCAATAATGCCGTTAGCTTGGTTAATGGGCAAAGCAACAGAAGAGATTGCACTAAGGGTAGGCCAAGGATTAGGAGCATTTCTTAATGCTAGTTTTGGAAATGCAGCTGAATTAATAATTGTAATATTTTTATTGATTGCTTCAAGTAATGCAGCATCTGTAGAATCAGCATCTAACTATATTACAGTTGTACAAGCTAGTTTAATAGGAAGTATTCTTGGAAATTTATTACTTGTTTTAGGCTTAGCATTTGTGTGGGGAGGAATAAATCATAAAGAACAAAAATTTAGTTCAGATGCAATTAGTACTAACAGTTCATTATTGATTTTAGCAATGTTGGCTTTAATTATTCCAGCAACATTTGCTCAGTCGGGAGATCATACAATTGAAACAATAGTAAATTTGTCAAGAATAGCATCATTTATTTTATTAGGATTATATATACTTTTTTTAATATTTCAATTAAAAACACATTCTCATTTGTTTGTAAATTCTACCCATCATGAAGATGAAGATGCATTATTGACGATGAAACAAGCTATAATTTTACTAGTGAGTTCTACAATATTAGTTGCAGTTATGGCGGAATTTTTAGTTGGCAGTATTGAACATAGTGCAGAAGCATTAGGTTGGCCTACACTATTTATTGGTGTAATCTTAATACCTTTGTTCGGTAATGCAGCAGAGCATTTTACAGCAGTAACTGTTGCTGGTAAAAATAAAATGGATTTATCGATAGGAATCGCTATAGGATCATCTACTCAAGTTGCAGTGTTTATTGCACCAATTACTGTTTTAATTGGTTGGGCATTAAATGTAAACATGTCTTTACAATTCGGATTATTTGAAACGATTGCAACATTTATTGCTGTATTAATTGCAAATAGTATTTGTTCTGATGGAAAGTCAAATTGGTTAGAAGGTGTTATGTTGCTGGGAACATATGCAATTTTAGCAGCATCATTTTGGTTATTTTAATTTCTTAAATACCATCGTAGTAATCTTTTACTGAATGCTTCATCTTTTCTGAAATTTCATCCATATTTAATGACATTGTAATTCCTCCATGTCTTAATTCAATTCCGTCCACCCATACATCTAGACAATCGGCATTTGAATACACTATATTTGCTAATAATCTTCTTTCATCTATTCCATGTGGTTGCATTCTAATATCATCTATATTCCAAGCTACCCAATCTTTTGATCCTTTAGTTGCCAATTTCCACAATTCCTGGGGGTTTAAAATTGAAGCATCCCAATGGTCATGACGCTGTATCATGCTTGCCATTTTTGCTTCTTGACGTAAATCAAGTGAATTATTACTTGCTGCACCATCTGTGCCTAATCTAATGTCCACACCGGCTTCTTTCATTGCAGGATAAGACATCGTGCCACCTATTCCTAATTTCATATTGCTTGTAGGGCAATGAATTGCTTTAGAATCATATTTTGCCATTAATCTCATTTCATTTTTCTTTAACCATCCACAATGTGCTAATGCAGTTTTATTCTTGCTAAAGAAATCAATAGAATCTAGGTACTCTATAGGATAGCAATTATTCTCTTTATGGCATGTAGCAACTTCATTTCTTGTTTCGGATGCATGTGTAATTAAGAAAGATTGATGTTTTCTAGCAAGCTCACTCGATTTGATTAAAGTTTCTTTTCCACAAGTGTAAATTGCATGTGGGGCAACTGCATATTCAACTCTTGAGTTTCCAGTACCTTCCTTGAGTAATTTATCTAAATCATTTATCGCTTGTTCTGGGCCATTTGGATATGATGTTGTAGGAAAGTCTGTAATGGTACCTCCTGCAATTCCTCTAATGCCCGAATCAATCATTCCATTAGCCATTTCTTTTGGGAAGTAATACATGTCGCAAGCAAATGTAGTTCCTGTTGCAATTAATTCAGCACAAGCCGCTTTAGTACCTAATTCAACTAATTCTTTTGTTAATTTTTTTTCTGTAGGGAAAATCATTTCATCAAGCCAGCGTTGCAAAGGTAAATCTTCTCCCATGCCCCGATTTAAAATCATAGAAAGGTGTGTATGCCAATTTTGTAAACTCCTTGTAATTAAACGATCAGAACCATTTAAATTAAATTTAACATCTTCATCACCTTTGGATTTTGACCAACTTCCATCTTTGTGTAATAGGAAATCTCCCTGGTATAATTTACCACTTTCATCAATCAGCCGAGAATCTCGATAGCGTACGGGAACCTCGGTCATGTGATGGGCACTTGACCCATCTGCATTTGATTTTTGCCTATTCTATCTTCCTTCTGGACAAACAAGCACCAAGTAATGCAATTAGTGAAAGCCCTAAAGTAAAACTAGGCATTGCATTTCCAGTATAATCTTCAGCCCATGTATCATATAATGCTAAGTCAAAATCTGCAGGATCAATAGATTCATTTGCTTCGCCATAGGTACTTAAACTCAATGAACATTCTTCAGGATCTAACATACCGTACACGTCATTACAATTGAAAGAAACATCCCAAGTGTTATCATTAGCATCAGTCCAATTTCCTAGTTGAGTCCAACCATCATTAGGCGTATTTTGCAGAGTGAAACTTGCTAATACTGTTTGTTCTAATTCATTTCCATCATCATCATATTCAGGAGAAAGAATATGTAATTCTAATTGTTGAGAGTAAACTTCATACATGCCCCAAAATCCATACATAAAAGACATGTATTCCCAGTTAGTATCATCAATACCATCTCCATCAGTATCTTCAGTTGTAATATCATGCATTTGTCCTCCCATCACGAGAGTTATATCAGACGCACCTTTATCCCAACCAGAAGTATCTTCAGTAACAAGATCAATTACTACTTCATCACCATACATTAATGAAATATCAAAACTTTCAGTATCATTTTCCATTTTTAGTGATTTCATTACAGGTGGAACAGTAGGCATTATTGATAATTCATATGTCCATTCTCCTGCTTCTTCCATAGTTACAATGCCAGTAAATGTTTGCATTCCACTAGTTTCATCAATTGATGTTGTCCAATTTACTGCAGCTAATTCTTCAGCAGTAGGTTCAGGCATATCAGGACCAATTTCAGGTTCTTCTATATCCATCATTCCATCATTATGAACATTTGCTTCATCCTCTCCGTCAGAACAATCTTCAATACCATCATTTACTTCTTCAATCAAAATCATACTACCATCATGACAATCAAACCAATTAATTGGATTATCATCAACGTCATATTGTTGTTCATCTGCTCCATCTTCACAGTCTGAATCTCCATCGTTTACATATTCGAAAGGAATTTCGGAACCGTCTCCACAAATGAAAGTCATACTGTGATGGTCACCGTGGTCATCATGATCACCAGATGGAACACAAGTCATCATATCTCCATCATCCCAATCATAACCATCATCACACATACAATGTGGGCCCAAATCGCCCATTGAATCCATCATATATCCGACACCATTACATTCATCTTCATCTTCTGGGAAGATTTCTTCAAGAGCTTCTTCGTAAGACCATCTATTATCTAATAACCAAGTTGCTTCTGGTTGATATGTATCCATATTTGTCATTACTTGATTTATTACTCCGACATTAGGGTCTTCCCAATGTTGACCTTGAGTATCTTTCATTTGAATTTCCATTGACATTCCTCCCATATTCATTGTCATTACCATATGACTTGCAACTCTTTTTGTAGTATTATCAAACATATTTATTACGGTAATTTCTACATCTTCATCGCCACCAGAAGTAGGACTTCCGTCCTCATCATTTAACCCCAAAGAATCCATTGGTGCAGTGATAATCATATGGATACCAAACTTTTCTTGATCATCAGCAGTAGCCATGAAATCAAGTTCAGCATCATCACTTCCATCAACTCCTAGCATTGCTAAAATAGTAGTTGCAGAGTATTCAACAGTTCCATATCCATCTGGAGCGTTATTTGTATCATCTGTAGTGTTATTTGTATCATCTGCAGTGTTATTTGTATCATCTGCAGTGTTATTTGTATTGTTATTAGTGTCTTCCCCCGTATTATCTTCTACGACTTTTTCAATTTCTTCACCAGTACATCCAGCTAATGCTGCTCCAAAAAAGAGCATGATAACCAGAACGGTTCTTATTTTATCCATAACGTCTGCTAAAAAAGAGTAGTATTAATACGATTCTACTACTTTCTCTGTTTTTTTCTTAAAAATTGAAGCAATTGTAAGGACCAAGACATTCAGAAATAGTCCTGGTGCAGGGATGCCTTTATCCTCTTCAGTTACAATAAGATTCTTCGAACTTTCTTTAACCAATAAGAATGAATCTCCAACAGTATTGTCTGTCCGCACATATTCTACATGCATCGTTTCAGTAGTATGATTTACTGTGATGTGCATTACTCCATGTGTAATTTCTCTATGAAATGACCAATCTGGTTGTTCATCTGCATATTCATATGAGTCTTTACCTCCTACTCCCGCAACAATATGAATTGGAGAAAAACCTGAAACAAACATCAAACCATCATCATTTATTCCCCTAGTTGTAATATTTTCATTTACAACTGGCCATGTTCTTTCATAAAAATGATCATGGCCCCATATTGCTAAGTCAACAGAATTTTCAAATAAAATTGGTTCTAAAAGAGTTCTTAATTCAATCATTGTATCATCATGAGTTTCATGGCCATGAGAAGTATAAAGAGGTTTATGTCCATATATTACTATCCAAGGAACAGCCTCTCTATTTGCATTTGCAGTAGCTAAATCTTCTCTAATCCAATCCAATTGTTCAGTTCCTTCATGATATGGATGTTCTGTAGAAATTGCAATAAAATGAACTCCTCCATAATCAAAACTATGCCAAAAATCAGATCCACTACTACTTGGCATCTCAAATCTTGTTTCATACGCATCAAATCCATACCCATATACAGTTTCATTTTCATGATTACCTGGAGACATCATCCATGGAATGTGTGCTAAACTAGTTTGATATTTTTTACCATAATCATCCCATACGCTTTGCTCTCCGTTTGCATATGAAATATCTCCAGATAGAATTACTAATTCTGCAGCATCAAAACTTCTTACTAAATTTGCAGTATTTTGAGCGTCATCAGACATTCCATGATCTCCAAATGCGACAAACTCAAAGGATTCTTTTTCAAAATCCTGAGTAGTAAATGTGAATGTATCAGACCAATCTGCAGCATGACCATCTCCAACTCGATAGGTATATTCTGTTGCAGGCAATAAATCAACCATTATTGCAGAATGGAATACCATGTCATGGTCATAACACATCTCTGTCCCATCGGTGACCGTTTTATCAGCAGTAGGATCATCAATTCCAATTCCATATTCTACAATAGAATTTGTTAATCCTGGAGTAGCCCAAATCACAAGCATCTCTGATGGATTTTGAGTTAATTGAATATGTATTTGTTCAGGAGTATGATCTGAAATAACGTGTGTTGTTGCGGGACAATCTGGATTAATATTAATTATCTGAGCAGAAGAAATTGGTGACAATACACTAATCAAAAAAACACATAATAGTGCAATAAAAGGCCTCTTCATATTATTACGCAAGAGGTATGACAAGTTAGTAATTTTCTATCTAATCTAAGGGATGGACTATTTTTTTACCAGCTGGATCAGAGAGATTTAATGTCCACCTTAATGTTTTAATCACGCCTCTTAATGCGGTGTAATTTCTTAATGCTTCAGCATTTTGTCTTACATTCATTGTTCCACTTTTGAAATGTTTTTCCCACAATACTTTTCTTTCTTCTGCTTCTCTTAGCATTTCTCTTAATTCTTCAGCAGAGCGTCTCGTATCCATATCAAGCACCATTAATGGCCGTGCGAAAAACCATCCCTTTTGAACTCTATTGTTTCTCGATTGGAAATTATTGTAATTCTCGTTGTAATTTTTTTATCGTAAGCCCAAATCTCTTTGCTGAAATCTCTAAACTTTTAATTCCAAATAATTTTTCTCCGGCTAAGAATTCTAAACATGCACCACCACCAGTAGAAACATGTCCTATTTGTTTTGCAAGCCCTAAATTATTGATTAATGTTGCAGTATGCCCTCCTCCAACAACAACAAATGCTTTACTTTCTGCGCAAGCATTTATTATTTCCATAGTCCCAAATTTAAAATCATCTAATTCAAAAACACCTGCTGGACCATTCAAAATGATTGTACCTGCATTCTTTATTTCTGAAGAAGCAGTAAATGTTGATTGAATCCCTAAATCAAAAATTTGATATTCAGTAGGTAATTGAGAAATTCCAATATCAATTCTTTTACCATTTACATTTAATGCAACATCAGTAGGCATAATGATTTTTTCAGAATAATTAGAAATAATTTTCCTTATATCTTCGCATGTTTTTTCCCATTTATTACCTAATTCTTTTTTGAGAAAATTTCTATTAATTTCACCAATATTTATACCTGAAAGTTCTAAAAACAAATTTGCAACTCCTCCAGTAACTAATATTTTATCTACGATCATTTCTTTTAGCATATTTTTAGCAACTTTTACAGAATCATCAACTTTAATTCCGCCTAAAATTGCAATACAAGGATTTTTGGGATTTTTCATCGCATTTCCTAGAGAATTTAATTCATTCATCATTAATGTTCCAGCAATGCAAGGTAATGCGTATGTGAATCCTGTAATTGATGGTGAATTTCTGTGGGCACAAGCAAAAGCATCATTAATAAAAACATCTGCTATACTAGATAATCTTTGAACAAAAGTGGTGTCCATTTGACTTTCAAAATCATTTGTTTTACAATCTAACTCTTCTTGATTCATTCTTACATTGTTTAGTAATAATATATCTCCAAGATTCATTTCTTCAATTGCCGAAAATGCTTTTTCTCCACAAATATCTTCTACAAATTTCACAGACCTACCAAGAAGTCTTTGAAATTCTCTTGCGTGTCCAGAAGTACTAGTAAAATCTCTTTTTCCAGGCCTAGATTGATGCGTAAGAATAATCAATTTAGTTTTAGTTAATTTGTTGATTGTTGGAATAACCGCTTTTAATCTAGAATCATCTAGAAAAGAGTTGTTTATTGGGTGTAATGGGCTATTTCCATCAATTCGTAATAATACAGTTTTCCCATCAAGAAAGACGTCCTCTAAGGTGCGTATTGCCCCCATTAAACAATCCCAATAAATGGCGCTTATTAGTTGAATGGACTCAAAAGTTTTGTTTTGCAGACTTATAATTACTCGTTAAACATGAATATTAATCACAAAATTTAGAGAATATTCATAGTGTCTGAAAATTCCCTGAATTTATGGCAGGAGATTCGAGGGGAGTTGGAAGAACTTCAACTAGCACCTCAGATTTTGGTATTTCAGGTAGAGAAAGTCATGATTCTAGTAAATACTACCAATCTAAAATCAATCAAAATCAAATTAGTTTCCGAGAAGTGGGTGAACTTCAGGATTACCCTTCTGAATTAATTAACAAAATTGTTTGTGAGGATTCAAGAAAATTATCATTTTTACCAGATAATTGTGTGCATTTGATGATTACTTCTCCTCCTTACAACGCTTGCAAAGAATATGATGATGATTTAAGTTTAAATGAATATCTAGGATTGTTAAAAGATGTTTTTGAAGAAACATATCGAGTCTTAGTTCCAGGGGGTAGAGCTGCGATAAACATTGCTAATTTAGGACGTAAGCCCTATATTCCATTATCAACTTATATTAATCAAATAATGAAAGAAATTGGATTCTTGATGAGGGGAGAAATAATTTGGGACAAATCAGCATCAGCAGGTTCTAGTTGTGCTTGGGGGTCCTTCAAAAGCGCATCAAATCCTTGTTTAAGGGACATTCATGAATATATTTTGATATTTAGTAAAGGTGATTATAAACTCCCTCGTTTGAAAATAGAAAAAGAGGAAAGGTGCGACACAATTGAAAGTAAGGAGTTTGTAGAATTCACAAAATCAATTTGGCGCTTCCCTACAGTTTCTGCCAAAAGAGTCGGCCACCCTGCACCATTTCCAGTTGAATTACCAAGAAGATTAATTGAATTATATTCCTTCAATGGAGATATCGTTATGGATCCATTCATGGGGTCTGGGTCAACTTGTATTGCTGCATTAGATACAAATAGAAGATATTTAGGTATTGATATTGATCAAGAATATTGTGAACTAGCACTTAATAGGATTTCATCTAGGAAATAATAGTTTTTTAATCGGAAGTTGAATAAACCCAACTGTTCACGGAGTAACATGATCGAATTCCAAATCGAACTTACAGATAAACCGGGACAACTTGCAGGAGTTACTGAAGCAATCGCATTAGGCGGGGCAAATATTCTAGGCGCAGCAGCAATTGGTAAGGCAAGGCCAGCAGTGGCTTTAGTTGTCGATGATGAAGAAGCAACAAGAAAATCATTAGATGAATTTGGTGCGAATTATGTGATGAATGAATTATTACTTTACACCCTTGATCATAGGCCTGGTGCCCTAGCTGAATTCACAAGAAAAATTGCAGATTCAGGAATTAATCTAAATTCATTTTACATTATGCATATGGAAGAATCAACCGCTGAAATAGCATTTACAGTAGATAAGATTGATTTAGTTTGTGAGATGTTTAATATTTCTCATTAAAGAGTATATATTTCACCTTCTTTAGATATGCTCCAACCCATCTTCTTTAGGATTGAGTATTCATTACTATCCTCATGATTTAGAGGATTCGTATGATTTAGATGCGTGAATTTAATTTCTGGCATCCCTTCCTTTTTTTCACCAATAAGTTGTAATGTTTCAACAATTGGG
>MDSV01223945.1_pt1 | contig 14993 bp, 19 predicted proteins | sample 810851 | NCBI WGS metagenome assembly MDSV01 (sample SAMN05326640, study PRJNA326480) | marine metagenome | isolation source: seawater | place: Atlantic Ocean: North East | collected 2012 | reverse complement strand
TAATAAAAGCTAAAAGATTAAAAAAATCATAATGTCAGAATCTTCAAAAACTTTATTATCTAAAACTCAAGTTGTCTCTATGGTCGCTTGTACTATTTTATTAATAATCTATGTGACACTAGTCACTTGGGTATTATAATTAAACTATTATGGAGTGGTTTACTTTAGAATGGCTCATGATAAATTTAGAGTGGGCAGTTGGTCTTTTAATAGTTGGCGTTATAATACTTTTCTTTTTTCCAATATTATTAGGATGGCAATTGAAACAGGAAAAAAAAGAAAATAAGGTCTAAGACTTGGATGTTCTGCCTTTTATTTCCATCTTATTGTTTTTATTCTCAATGATATTAGTAAGTGAAATTGTAAAGTTAAAAAAAGAGTTAAGAAAAATAAAAAAATTAACTGGTCATATCAAAAAAGATATAGAAAAAATTAAAACACATCAAAATGAAAAATAAGTTTAAAAAAATAAAAAAAATTTAAATAAATTTAGCACCTATTTCGGAACAAAATGGATAACCCTGTTACTATAGAAAACCAAAAAAGCGAATCGAGTCGTATATATACTCTATTCTATTCGTTTTTTTTAATACCATTTATGATTGCAATCTTTGGTGCGGTCTTCTTTTTATTATTCAGGTTTATTACTTATGAAACAACTGACGCATCTGAATTACTTAACCAAGTGAAAATAGGATCAGCAACAAAAAGATGGCAATCAGCATATGAACTTTCAAAAGTTCTAAACAACCCTAAAACAATACCTCAAGATATTAGTTTCAAAAATCAGATGATAAGTGCATACAAACATTCAATTAACGACGATCCCCTTGTTAGGTCCTACTTAGCAATTGCTATGGGAGCAACGGGAGATGAATTCTATGCAACAGAATTAATTGAAGGATTGCAAGACGATGAAAGGGAGTCCCGTCTTGCTGCTATTCAAGCAGTGGGAATGGTCCAATCAAAAAATGCGGTTCCTACTCTTTCAAAAATCATTAATGATTCTGACTACCAGAATGAGAGGCTAGCTGCCACTATGTCGCTTGGCTTTATCGGAGATAAAACGTCTATCCCAATTTTAAGTCAGCTTTTAGAAGATGATGAGCCTAATATTAGATGGGATGCTGCAATTGCCCTAGCTAAAATGGGTCAACCTACTTCAGTCCCTATTATTCAAAATCTTATGGATCGAAATTATCTAATGACCTTTCCAGAATTAGATTACAAAGAAATAAATAAAGTTATCATGACAGCCATTGAAACCTGCTCTTTGATTAATGATAGTCGCTTTGAAGCCAAATTAGTTGAACTTGCAAAATTAGATGAGAACCTAACTATCAGAGATGCTGCAATAAAAACATTAAAAAAATCATACAATAGGATAATTTAAATTTATGTCAGAAGAAAAAATGATTCCCAACGCAGCTGTTGGCTCTTCAGCAGAAAACGCCTATAAAGGTCCTGAAACGGACAGGAGAGGATTTCTTAGTTGGCTATCCTTAGGGTGGCTAGCCTATCTAGGTGTAACTGGTGGTTTTTTTACGATGATTGTGCGTTTTCTCTTTCCCAATGTTTTATTTGAACCTCCACAAACTTTTAAAATTGGTTATCCAGAAGATTTTTCAAAAAACGCTGTAGATATAAAATTTAAAAAACAGTATAATGCGTGGATTGTTAGAGACGAAGAATCGATTTTTGCCTTATCAACTGTTTGCACGCATTTAGGATGCACACCAAATTGGTTACCTGTTGAGTCTAAATTTAAATGCCCATGCCATGGAAGTGGTTTTAGAATGACTGGAATTCATTTTGAAGGTCCAGCACCGCGACCCCTAGAAAGATTTAAAATAGGGCTATCGAATGATGGGCAAATTCTTGTAGATAAAACGAAAAGTTTTAAGTGGGAAAAAGGTGAATGGGAGAATCCTGATTCATTCCTGAAGGTATAAATATTTAATAAAAAAATAATTCATTACAATGGCAGATAAAAAGAAAAAGAAATCATTATTAGAAACTCTTGGTGAGTCACAAGTTTGGAAATCTATCATAAGGTCAGGTGTTCCAAATACTCGTAGACAAAGGATGCATGCAGTCCTAGGTAGTGTGTTTTTACACCTCCATCCTGCACGTTTACCTAAACATGCAGTAAAATTAGGTTACACATGGTGCATGGGGGGACTTTCTTTTTTCTTATTTGTAAATCTTACGATTACTGGAATATTACTCATGTTCTATTATAGACCTACGGTTGAATATGCATATACTGACATAATTGATCTCACAGAACAGGTTCCATTAGGGATTATGAGAGAACTACATCGCTGGGCTGCTCACGCCATGGTGCTTGTGGTTTGGCTTCACATGTTAAGAGTATTCATGACAGGTTCATATAAACCACCACGAGAGTTCAACTGGGGGGTTGGTGTCCTGCTCATGACTATGACAATGTTTCTGTCTTTCACCGGATATCTATTACCTTGGGATCAGTTAGCCATATGGGCTGTTACTGTTGGTTCAAATATGGCAAGAGCCCATCCATTTATTGGACATGAAGGGCCAGGTGCAAGTTTATTAGCAATTGGTGATATTAATCTTGTGCATATTGGGTCTGATGTTCGTTTTGCATTAATTGGGGGAAGATTTGTTGGTGAAGCAACTCTTTTAAGATTTTATGTCATACATTGCATTGCAGTACCATTCATTATGATGATTTTCATGGCAGTACATTTTTGGCGCATAAGAAAAGATGGTGGTATTTCGGGGCCTCTTTAAAAGAAAAAGTAGATGCTAGATACATTCAAACACACCGTTGACTACCTGTCATCCCCAACAATCAGTTTTTCTATACTAACTATTATTACACCCATCCTATTCCCCCCTACGGATTGGTTTGATAAATTAAATCGCAAACTAGGTTTCTATTTACTTTGGACCAATGCAGGACTCGTTGCAGCTATGGCTGCAATAACCTTCTTTTTCATCGTTGGTTATATGGATCAGAATTTCAATGTTATTTTAACCAAAGCGGATAATTTTCCAATTGTTTTAATGGTTTATTCAATATATTTCTTTACCTGGCTTGCAATGCACAAAGCATACATTAACGATGAGAGGCTAGAAAAAGGTTTAAAGCCACTAGAATACAATGACCCTGATGATAAAGTTTTAGTTTGGCCCGATCTTGTTTATATAGAGTTTATTGCCCTAATCCTGTTTACCGTTTTTCTTGTTGTATGGTCAATCTTGGTCCCTGCCCCGCTCGAAGAACCAGCAAACCCCGCCTCCACACCGAATCCATCGAAGGCGCCATGGTATTTTTTAGGACTCCAAGAAATGCTAGTTTATTATGACCCTTGGATAGCAGGCATAATGCTGCCCATATTTTGTATAGTAGGTCTAATGGCCATCCCTTATATGGATATAAATAAAAAAGGAGATGGTTATTATTCATTTAAAGAAAGAAGAGTTGGTATATTTATTTTTATGTATGGCTGGATTGTTCTATGGTTATTTCTCATTGTACTTGGAACATTTTTTAGAGGACCTAATTGGAACTTTTATGGCCCATTCGAATATTGGGATGCGCATAAAGTCGTTGCACTCAACAGCGTTAGTTTATCAGAATATTTTTGGGTAAAGTTGCTTGGTAAAGGATTGCCAGAGAATATTCTCTTAAGAGAATTTTTAGGCTTTCTTATCGTGGGCGGATATCTATTTATAATGCCATTCATTCTTGCAAAAACTATTTTGAAAGATATGTATGAGGCCTATGGACCCACTCGATTTGTTGCTTTAATGATATTTGGATTAGTAATGCTCTCCCTTCCATTAAAAATGTATTTGAGATGGGTAGCTAATTTGAGCTACTTTATATCAATTCCAGAATATTTTTTCAACATATAAAATCGCAAACGTAAATGTTTAAAAACGACGAAAGATATTGGGATATAAATCTGCTTAACAAGTGGTTCGCAATATCTTCAATTATTTTCCTTGCTTGTACAGTGTGGGTTTTTGTAGATGATAATGATGATCAATTTAAAGAATATCAGCGTGAATTTCGAAAAATGCAAGTCCAAGTTGCGCAAGATAAATTGGAGCAACAAGCAAAGGAAGTCAAGATTGAAAAAGAAGCATATGAAAATGCGCTTGCAGCTGCAAAAGTTGAATTTGACAGTAGAAGTGATAAATTAAAAGAATTACAAAATCAATTAAGTGATTTAAAAGACAAGCACTATGACCAAAATATGAAGTTCCAAAGTCATAAAGCAAATGTCGAAGCACTAAAATATCTTGTTGAATCAGATAATGCTCACAGCAATCATGGTCCATCTTCTAGAGATGAATATAACGCGGCTCTAGATAAACTAGACATCCTAAGGCTAGCACGTGAAGACACAGAGATTGAAATGAGTAAAGTTGAACTTCATATAAAAGAAATAAAATTCATTGTCAAAGAAAAACAAGATGACTTAAATAAGTACACAAAACAATTCACTTTAACTCAGAACAAACTTGGAAAACTAGATAGAAGTAGAATGACAATCGCGAATAAACTTGGCGATATTGTCCGAGATTTACCAATACTTGATTTCTTAGACCCATATTATAAAGTAAATCAAATTGTGGTTGCAGACGTTCAGTATGATGTCAACTTTGCTGCTGTACCAGTAGTGGACAGATGTACTAGTTGTCACCTTGGAATTGATAATCCAGACTTCGTAGATGCTCCTCAACCATATACAGCACATCCTAATTTAGACCTTTATATAACTTCACAATCTCCTCACCCCATGAATAATTTTGGTTGTACCAGCTGCCACAGTGGCAGGAGCCGAGGAACTTCTTTTGTTTCTTCTTCTCATACGCCAAATACGCCTGAAGATAAAGCGCGCTGGAAAAAAGACCACGACTGGAAAGTTAACCATCACTGGCTCACTCCAATGCTTCCAACTAAATATACGGAAGCCAGCTGTTTCAAATGTCATAATAACACCAGTGACTTAGTTGGTGGTGAAAAAATCAACCTTGGACTTACCCTTATTGATCAAGCAGGCTGTAATGGTTGTCATCATAATGAAGATTGGCCCACGCAAGCAAAATCAGGACCAAATTTGAAGAGAATCAATGAAAAACTAACTGAAGACTGGGTAGCAAAATGGGTTAAGAATCCCCGACACTTTAGATATAACACTAGGATGCCTGCTATCTTTGAGCAGCCGAATCAAGAGAGTGAAGAAGTCACGGCCTACAACAATGTTGAGATTGCTGGTATTACTAAATATCTTTTTGAAGGAAAAAGTACTAATTCTGTTGATAATCAATCAACATATCTCGGTGATCCAGTTAATGGTGAAAAACTTTTTAATGCAGTCGGATGCATGGGGTGTCATGTATCTGAAAAAAATCCTGAAAGTGCACCCCACATCAATGATTATAATAACCTCACAAAAGTACATGGACCTAACCTTATTGGAATAGGCTCAAAAGTTTCTGCTGATTGGCTATACGGATGGTTAATGAATCCGCAAGCGTATATGCCAGATACCAAAATGCCAAATCTTAGGCTCGAACCACAGCAAGCTAAAGATATCACCTCTTATCTAATTCAAGATAAAAATGTAGAATTTGATAAAAGTCCATCACACGTATACAATAAAACTGTACTTGACGAACTAACAGTCAACTGGTTAAAGAAATCAAATCCTGAAAAATTTGCAATTGCACGAGCATCAAAAATGAGCGAAAAAGAAAAGCTAAATTTCATTGGTGAAAAAAGTATCCGCCACTACGGATGCTTTGGATGTCACCACATCGATGGATTTGACGATGCTAAACCAATTGGCGTTGAGATTACCGAAGAAGGATCAAAACCTGTTGGCAAATTTGATTTCGGTCTATTTCATGACATTGAACACTCTGTTCATGCTTGGATTGAAAATAAATTAAGAACGCCCCGGATATATGATAGAGGTAAAGAAAGTGAACATTTAGACCTTTTGAAAATGCCAAACTTCTATTTTTCAGAAGAAGAAATAGAAGCCATTACCACTGCTGTTCTTGCTTTCAACTCTAATAAAGTCAGCGAAAACCTAAAGGCTCATAATAATGACCCAGATATTTATAAAAAAGGCCACAGACTCGTTAAACAATATAACTGCCAAGGATGTCACCTAATAGAAAATCGTGGCGGACAGTTAGTTGAACACATAGGTCTTCCGGAATATGGTCCTCCAAATCTTAATTCCGAAGGACGAAAGGCAAACCCTGATTGGTTGCTATCTTTTTTCAATAACCCATCCATCATTAGGCCGAATCTTCAGGTAAAAATGCCGAGTTTTCATCAAATAAGTGACGAAGATTGGGATGCAATTATTGCGTATTTTCAACACATAGATAGTGAAAATATTAATTATAGAGGAATTCATCAATTTGACATTGAAAGTACTGAATTTGCTGCTGGAGCCAAACTTCATGAAATCGGCCAATGTAACAGTTGCCACTTTTATGGCGAAGAATTCCCTACTGGTGATGCTCCAACCTGGGCACCAAATTTGGCTTTAACAAAAGAACGTTTAAATGCAGGATGGGTAACAGAATGGTTAAAAAATCCTCAATCAATTATGCCTGGAACTAAAATGCCAGCACCATATGTTCCGGATAAAGAGATACTTTCTTTTGAGGGAGCAGAAAATGATTGGGGCAAGGCATTGATTAATCTAAATGGAGACACTACCGCCATGTTAAATGGCTTGCGCGATTACCTATGGGATATCAAAGGGAATACAAATATTGATGGTCTAATTAAAGAATACTTTTCTGAAAATGGTTACGACTTTGATATCGATGATGAAAGTGATTATGAAGATGAAGACGATGATTGGGGCGAAGATGACGATGATTGGTAAATTTTATATTAATATCTATTGCTCTAATTAACTTATTCTTCTAAAAATCAACAAGCAGACTAATAGCTCTTTCAGCATGTAAAACTGTCCACTGCTCACCACTCCACGAAGCAAGTAACTCTCTATTAGGCCCTATCAATATAGATTTTAATGTGTGCCCAATCTTATTTTCTTCAACACCCCAAAAATTTCCACCTGATTGTTTTACTAGTTGATAGATTTCTTCTATGCGTTCATTACTTGACCAAACGATTAAATTATCTTTTTCTGAGGCGATATCATGATAATAATCATACAAGATTTGAGGTGTATCATACTTATAATCAAAACTAATCATAATAAAATCAATATCAGGGAATTTATATGCTAAAGCTTTATTCTTTATTACAATAGCAGGACATAGATTTGGCATTGGGCATCGTGAAAATATATAAGAAATAAACCTATAACTACCATCAGAATCTGATAATTTTACCGCTTGTCCTTCCATAGACACTAAAGAAACATCATCAATGATTTGTCCAACTTGTTTTTCTAAATATATATCATCAAAAAAATCATCATGCTCAGGAATATTACCTTTACCTACAATATTGAAACCTCTAGCAAAAGGAGATTCTTGATTCCAAACAAATTGAAAATGAACACTATCACCAATATTTAAATTATTTAATTCTTTATCATTCCTAATAGTAAATGGCATCACCATTGGCATCATTAAATCAACTATAGTATCATGGGCTATTAACACACTCTTTTTAGTATTATCAATTGAATGGACTGTTCCCTTCACATCATAAACTTCATTTTTTGTATTACATCCAAAAAAGATAAAAAAAATTAGAATATATCTCATCAGTAAAAAAAAAAGGCGGAATTCAATATCCGCCTTTTTATCATTAAACTATGTTCTATTTCTTGCTTGGGCGACTAAAAACAAAATCTTTAGTTGTTTCTCCGTCCCCAATCGTTACAGTAGAAGTTAGTGTTCTTTTTCCAAACTTCTCTTGCCAACATATGACATCGTATGTCCCTGATGGAATATCTTCTATTGAAAAATTTCCGCTAGCATCTGTTACAGCAAAATAAGGATGGTCAGATACTAAAACCCAAGATTTCATCCATGGATGAACATCGCATTTAATATAAAATGGATTTGGTTCAGATTTTGCAAAGGTAGATTTTTTTTCTTTAACTACCTTAGGCATAGCAAAATTAAACTCCTTATTAACTTTTGGCATAGAGTGAATATTATGAAGAGTAGCATCACTATTTTTTATAAGCAGTTCTTGTCCAGCTATCATTCCAAAAACATGTGGTATATATATACATCCCTTCTGATCTAGGACAGCAGGTTCAGATGGAACCCCACCATCATAAGACACATCTACTAGATAAACTAATGCGTCTGTCATTGAACCGTCTTCTGCCATTTTAAAATTTTCGCTAAAAACAGGTCCAGAATGTGAAGAGCCGCAAACCGGATCAGCATCCATCTTTAATTTTTTTTTCTTTGGCGGCTTCCCATCATACTTAACATGACCTTTTAATGTTCCCGCGTTTAAACCAATCGAATAAAAAATGTATATTATTGATATCAAAAATATTTTATGATATTTCATTAGTATTCCTTTAAATATAATTATTTTTCATATCCAATTTTACAATGAATTTCGTTTCTAAATAATAGAAAATTTAATCAATGCTTTTATGATTAAATCAAAGTATATAATTAAATTATACCTTAAAATAAAATTTAATAATTATGTATGTATTTATGATATCTTGTTATCTGTTAATGATGATTAATTTAATCAATCTAACATTAACTGGAGCAAGTGGATATTGGGGCTTTAACATATTAGGTGCAAACCACACTCGCTTTGCTCTTTTTACAATTTTAATTTTTACTATAACTGAAACCATAGTTATGTACTTTTTTATTACTACTGGTAAAGCAATTAAAAGTGCTGTTGAATCTGGATTAGGAGATAAAAACCTATGGAATAGAGAAAGAAAATTAAAGATGGCTCTTTTCCCGCAATTAATGCTGACAATATTTTTAGTTGGTGGATGGTTTATACATATTGGTGCTGTTGAAAATCAGATTTCCCCTTATTGGTTACATTCTCTTTTATTTCTTCTTGCATACGTACATCATATCTGGTCTCTAAAGATAAAAAACAATTCTTTTAAAGAACAAATTTCAATTATTTCTGAACTTGAGCCCGAACCCACTGCTTCATAATGTACTACGCAGCAAAGAGTTTAGAATTATTAGGCATGTTCATGATTGCAGTAGGTTTTATAATAAAGTACCCAAAACAAATGGACCCAAAGTTATTACTTGGTGGTTTAATTTGTTTTGGTGTTGGATGGGCAATAGAAAAATATATTCTAGATTGAATTTCATTCATTTTTTTTCACTATATATGTGTTTAAATTCACTTATAACTATTAAATATAATGGCACCAACATATAATTATTTTAAAGGAATTCCAGAACTTCCTGACTACGCTAGAGAAAAAACAAAGCGTCCTAAGCTTATTGCAGTAGTAGACGAAGATAATTGTACAGGATGTCAAGCATGCGTTCCATTCTGCCCTGTTGACTGCATAGAACCAGTTGCTAGTGATAAATATGAATTTCCTATTATCCCACCAGTACAAGTTCGCTTTAATGAGTGTACTGGATGTCAAGTCTGTGCAAGGGTATGTACAAAAATGACATGGGACGCAATTCGTATGCTAGGAACTGATAATTTTGAAGAAAACTACGATTTAGAAATAGATTAATAAATTGATGTAACCAAGGAGATTTAATAGTTTGAGTACCGAGACACACCACGAAGAAAGTTTTATACAAAAATATATTTTCTCTGTTGATCATAAGGTTATAGGTATTCAATACGGAATCACATCTTTGTTTTTCCTTTTATTTGGTTTTATGTTAATGATGATAATGCGTTATCAGTTAGCTTACCCTGAACAAGTAATTCCATATATTGGTAATTGGTTATTTGCAGAGAGCGGCGGTGTTATGTTACCTGAAAACTACAACACCTTAGGTGCCATGCACGGTACAATTATGATTTTTCTTGGAGTTGTTCCCCTTGCAGTTGGAGCATTTGGTAACTACCTTGTCCCTCTACAAATTGGAGCCGTGGATATGGCTTTTCCTAAACTTAATGCTGCAAGCTATTGGTCCTATTTTGTTGGTGGAGTAATCATGATGGCAAGTTTTTTCACACCAGAAGGAGCTGCTAGATCAGGATGGACATCATACCCTCCTTTATCAATATTTGAATCAGGTCAAACCATGTGGCTTTTAGGAATGATTTACCTCATTACATCTTCACTATTAGGTTCAATGAATATTATTGTGACCATCGTACAACTTAGAGCTCCAGGATTAACATGGTTTAGGCTACCTTTTTTTATATGGGCACAGCTTGTCACTTCTTTTCTACTTGTATTAGCATTTCCACCACTGGAATCAGCAGCAATACTTCAGTTAATGGACAGACTGGCTGGAACTAGCTTTTTTTTACCTAGCGGTCTGGTATACGCAGGTAGTGTAGTTGATGCATATGGTTCAGGTTCTCCGCTACTATGGCAACATTTATTTTGGTTTTTAGCACATCCAGAAGTTTACGTATTAATACTACCTGCAATAGGAATTGTTGGTGAGATTATTGCAAATAATACTAGAAAACCATTATGGGGATATAAATCTTTAGTATATGCTATTGGGTTTTTAGGTTTTATGTCTTTCATTGTATGGGCGCATCATATGTTTTTAACTGGGATGGGACAAACGATGAGTGCGTTTTTTCAACTGACAACAATGATTATATCAATTCCATCCGTTGTAGTATTGACTGCTTTTTTCCTATCACTTTGGGGTGGGTCAATTAGATTTAATACCCCTATGCTATTTGCACTATCTTTTCTACCTATGTTTGGAATAGGTGGCTTAACAGGATTACCATTAGGAGTCGCTGCATCTGATATTTTCTTGCATGATACATATTATGTCATTGGTCATTTCCATTATGTGGTAGCTCCTGGAACTTTATTTGCTCTTTTTGCTGGCATTTATTACTGGTTTCCAAAAATTACTGGTAAAAGGATGAGCGAGCCGTTAGGAAAATTACACTTTTGGCCTTCATTAATTTTTATGAATGGTGTTTTTATGCCAATGTTTATCCAAGGTTTAGCTGGGCTATCGCGAAGAATGTATGATGGAGGGGAGCAGTATGCTCACGCATCAGATATTCTTCAGTGGAATGAATTTATGACTATATCTGCATTTTGCCTAGGCGCTGCGCAGATTCCATTTATTGTCAATTTAGTGCTATCACTATCTAGTAAAAAAACGGGAGAAAGAAACCCTTGGAACTCCACAACAATAGAATGGGCTGCTCCTTCACCGCCTCTTCCTCATGTAAACTTTGAATCATCTATTGAAGTGCATCGCGGTCCTTATGAATATAGTGTCCCTGGGCATGATAAAGATTACTATCCACAATCCTCATCATGAGTAATTTACCATATATATTAGATGAAAGGCCTGATACTGGTTTAAATAATAGTAGATTAGGTATCTGGATATTTATTGCATCAGAAATAATGTTGTTTGGAGGATTATTCTCAGCATATGTATTTCTGAGACTTGCAGCACCTGAAGGTGATTTTGACTATTGGGGTTCAAAACTTAACGTTCCAATGGCTACATTTAACACTATGATACTTATTACCTCAAGTGTCACTATGGTAATGAGCTGGGCATCCCTCAAAATGCAACAGTTTGATAAATACAAAATGTATCTTGGTATTACTATCCTTTGTGGATGTGCTTTTCTTGTGGTAAAATATTTTGAGTATACAGGAAAATTCCATCATGGTATATATCCATCATCTAGTACTTTTATGGGTATCTACTTTACTCTAACTGGGCTCCATGTCCTCCATATCATTGGTGGGCTCATAGTACTTGCATTTTTTTTAACTCCAAAAGCAAATAAAATGTGGGAAGAAGATCAAGAGCTTCTAGCGAACCGAATTGAGATAACAGGGCTATATTGGCACTTTGTTGATTTAGTTTGGATCTTTCTTTTTCCAATTTTATATCTATTGTAGGATTCTATATGTCTGACAATAAATTAAAATCAATTGAGCACCATGTTGAGATTCAGCATCATATCAAAGTATATATAAACGTATTTATTGGACTAGCAATACTAACAGTATTGACTGTTGCTGTGAGCTATCTTGAAGTATCATTCATAGAAGCATTTTTTATAGCTATTACCATAGCAACTATAAAAGGTAGCCTTGTTTTAGGCTTTTTTATGCATCTGATTACAGAAAAACAGGCAATTATATGGATATTAGTAGCAACATTTATTGCCTTTCTCATCCTTTTATTTATACCTCTTATCTCATTAACAGATCAAACCATGCTATTTGATGGTAAATTATTTGATAAAGTCAATTAAGAATGGGTATAAAGACTATTCATACTGTTATTATTTTTATGTCAATCCTACTTACAAGCTTTTTTTCGTATTCAATGTATATCAGTGACAATAATAATTCTGTACTATTATCAATAGGGTCTGCTGCAGTGACTATATTGCTTTTATATTATCTTGCTTCCATATTAAAAAAGTTTAAAACAATCTCATGAAGTATATAAAATATTCCATATTATCTTTTTACATATTTTTTGTTGATGCCATATTTGCTTGTTCGACATGTTATGGAGATCCTAACAGTAATGCAGGGAAAGGTATGGACATGGCTATTATTACATTATTAGGGATTATTGGTCCACTTCTTTTTGCGATAGCATATGGTATTATATCAATAGGTATGAAATCAAAAAAAATAAATAAAATAAAATGATAGATATCCTCAGAGATTTCGGCCTTCCTGTAGGTATTTCCAGTGTAAGTGAACGTATAGATGAAATAATAGTCATTGTACACTATCTAATGCTAATTTTATTTATTGGATGGGGAGCATTTTTTATTTTTAGTCTAGTTAAGTTTCGTGAGTCTAAAAATAAAAAGGCTAATTACAAAGGAGTTGAATCTCATTACTCCTCCCTCTTAGAAGCAGCTGTAGCAGTTATTGAGATTATAATCCTTTTTGGTTTTGCATTTCCCATCTGGGCAGAAAGAGTTAACGATGTACCTGATGGACGAGATTCTGAACATATTAGAGTTGTCGCCCAGCAATACGCATGGAACATACACTATCCCGGAAAAGATGGGCGATTTGGAACTACAAATGTTAATCTTGTTGATGAACAAGATAATCCAATAGGATTAGATAGAAGTAGCGAATTTGGAAAAGATGATTTTTATACAATTAATCAACTCCATATACCAGTAAACAGTAAAATAAGAATTGATTTATCTTCAAAAGATGTGATACATAATTTTAAACTTCCAGAATTACGAGTTTCACAAGATGCAATACCAGGAATGGTCATACCAGTACATTTTACTGCAACTAGTACTTCAGAAGAATTTCTCAAAACAACAGTAGGTACAAAAAGAGAAGGAAAAAGTCTAGAAATAGCATGTGCTCAACTTTGTGGATTAGGGCATTATAGAATGAAAGGATATCTTACAATTCATGAAGAAGAAGATTACCTAAGTTGGCTAGATGAGCAAGCAGAATATCTTGAAGAAGAAGGTGATGGTGAAGACGATTGGGGTGATGATGATTGGTAAAACTAGTTAATAATTTTTAATCTTTATTCTTTTTTTCTATCCATTCTAATACATCACTAAGACAGTCATTTGAGATTGTATGCTCTGAGTCATATTCTCTGTATAATAAATTTGGACAAAGTACTTTAATACTATCACGTGAAGCCTGTGCAAGATTAATAGGGACTACTTGATCGAGTTTCCCATTACCTAGGAAAAGGTCTAAGTTTTTTATATCATCACCAATAATTTCTGAATCTATCTTTTCCATTGGAAAAAAACCGCAAAGTGAGACAATGGATTGAAATCTTTTTGGATTTCTTATTCCACAATAAATCGATAAAGATGCACCTTGACTGAAACCTAAGAGATTGATTCTTTTTTCATCTAATTGAAGAATATTAGTACTTTTTATAATGGATTGAATCACCTTTTCATAATGCTCTACCATTTGAATAGGTTTAGGAAGATCACCTAAATTATTTGGATTAAGTTCTGCCCAAGCCCATCCATTATATTGTACTGGAATATCTGCTTGAAGGCTAATGCAAGTCCAATAATCTTTAAAAAAAGGACTTAGACCATTTAAATCTTCCATATTACTACCAAAACCATGCAGAAAAAAAACAACAGGTCCTTTTACTCTTCCTTTTGCATGTCTTACAATATTTTTTAGTGGTAAATCTAAACTGTCCATCTATGAATTTGTATTGTTTGAAAATTATTTTCTAAATATTTAATAATTACAAGTATTTTAATATTAAAATTGAGAATATTTTTCTTTCTTTTTTATTGCTGCTCTTTTTGTTTGATCTAACTCCATTTTTCTTAATCTAATACTTGCAGGAGTTACCTCTACTAATTCATCTTCTGCAATGAATTCTATACACTGATCAAGTGATAATTGTTTTGGAGGTCTTAGAGTTACTGTATTATCTGAACCTGATGCACGCATATTAGTGAGTTTCTTTTCTCTAGTTATATTAATATTTAAATCCCCATCTCTATTTCTTTCACCTATTACCATACCTCCATATACATCTGTTCCAATACCAATAAATAATTCACCTCTGTCAACCATACCAATGGCAGCATATGTTGTAACTGACCCCTTTCTGTCTGATACTAATGCACCTGAATTTCTTTGAGGAATTGCTCCAAACCATGGCGCATATCCATCGAATAATTTGTTCATTATACCAGCACCTTGAGTATCAGTCATAAACTGTGATCGAAATCCAATAAGACCCCTTGATGGAATAGTAAATTCAAGATTAACTCTTCCTGTTCCATGATTTTGCAAATTTGTCATCTTACCCTTTCTGACTGATAATTTCTCTGTTACTATACCAACCTT
>MDSV01045203.1_pt1 | contig 14993 bp, 14 predicted proteins | sample 810851 | NCBI WGS metagenome assembly MDSV01 (sample SAMN05326640, study PRJNA326480) | marine metagenome | isolation source: seawater | place: Atlantic Ocean: North East | collected 2012 | reverse complement strand
GTAATGAAGATATGCTGATGCCCACCGTGGTGTTAACAGCAACAAAAGTGCAGCGACCAAACTGGCTCCGCTGGTTATACCAATAATGCCGGGGTCCGCTAGCGGATTTCGCAACACCACTTGCAATGTTGCGCCGCTTACGGAGAGCGCAGCGCCAACAAGGCACGCAGTTAGTATCAATGGTAGCTGTAATTGAACGATAATATGCTGTTTTAAATCTAACGGCGCTTCAGAGCACCATGTCGTGCCTAAAATTCCCGCAACACCTAGGAACAGCGCGAGACCTACAGAAATGATTACAACATTGACGACATTGCGCCTTATCAACGTAATTTCCGCCTTACAATATTTGGTTTTGTTTAATATGAGCGATTAAGCCGTCTGACGCTTCTTCAATAAGATCTAACACGAGTTCAAAACCGCGTTTACCGCCATAATATGGGTCTGGGACTTCTTTATCTTCAACTTCGGCAAAGTCTAAAAATAGCTTAATTTTATTATGATGCTGGCCTGGCGCCATGCCGTGAAGGTTTGCAAGGTTGCTATTATCCATTGCTAAAATATAGTCAAAACGCTCAAAGTCGCTTTCATCCACACGACGACACTTTAGCCCTTTAAAACTATAACCGCGCTCTACACCGGCAGCCTGAGAACGCTTATCTGCGGGCTTTCCAATGTGATAACCATGCGTACCGGCTGAATCAATATCAATATCCAAACCCGCTTCCGCAGCTTTCTTTTTAAAAACGGCTTCCGCTGTGGGAGAACGACAAATATTTCCCAAGCACACGAATAACACCGATGTAGATTGTTTCATTCATTGTCCTATTTCAATGCAGTGACGGAGCGCGACTAAACTTTATAGTTCGTTTCACGTATGATACGCCGTCTGAAAAATTGTGGAGTTAGTATGACCGCACATGTACTTATGCTTAGTAGCTCTCGCCAAGGTGACGAGGCCTACCTAGAACACGCTAGGACGCTTATTTTTGCACACTTAGGCGACGTACGCGACCTTCTATTTGTTCCTTATGCTGCTGTAACTCAGTCTTACGACGGATATGTAAACGCTGTGGCCAATGCCCTCCCTGAGTGCAATGTGGTCGGATTGCACACCGTCGATGACCCCGTTACGGCCATTAATCATGCGAAGAAGAACGGGCAAGCCATTGTCGTAGGTGGAGGTAATACCTTTCACCTGCTTTCGACGCTTTATGCTAATGCGCTTATTGTGCCAATAAAGCACGCCATTGCCGATTGTACGCCTTACATTGGCTGGAGCGCTGGCTCAAATATTTGTGGGCAATCAATTAGGACCACCAACGATATGCCTATTATTGAGCCACCGAGCTTTGATGCGTTAGATATAGTACCGTTTCAATTGAACCCGCACTATACCGACTACCAGCCATCCGGCCATAATGGCGAAACACGCGACCAGCGATTAGCCGAATTCACAGCGCTAAACCCAACGACACCCGTGGTTGCCATTCGCGAAGGTACAGCGCTTCGCCTATCTGAAAATCAACTTAAATTAGTTGGTGAAAAAGATGGTTTTATCTTTTTAGGTAATGAAAAAACGCCAATTAATTCAGGTGATGATTTAACGTATTTGCTCGATAGCGGCGAATAACGCCTCTTCATTGGGTTCAGATTGATAGGAAATTTCTGCTAGCAGCGGTTCGGGTAACATGGCTTTAAGAGAATAAAGATTTTCTTGGTATCGCGTCATGTTACCTGTAACGTCGTTTGCTACCCATCCTTTAATAGCAAGCCCATCAGCGCGAATTGCTTCTGCAGTGAGGAGTGCGTGATTCAAACAGCCCAAGCGCATACCTACTACTAAAATCACGTCCATTTTAAGCGATTTCACGACATCAGAAAGATAATACGTGGGCGTATATTCATCGCCCACTGTTAGTGGTAATCGCCAACCGCCAGCACCTTCCATCAGCAAGAGGTCTGGCTGATAGGTTTTGAGCAAATCAAGCCCTTGCGCAATTTTGTCGAAAGTTAGCGTCACGCCTTCCTCAAGGGCTGCAATATGTGGTGCAATCGCTGGTTTGAGTGCAATTGGGTTTATTTGTCGCAAAGGAAGTGTCTGTCCACTTTTTCTGTTTTCACTGCCTGCCTTTAAGCCGTCAACATCTTCGATGACTTCGCCACCACGTATTTTGGCGCTCGCTTTTTGAATATTCAACGCGTCCTCATTGACCCACTCACCATTTACCAACTCGCATCCGGCTGCGATAGGTTTGTAACCAATAGCACGTAGGGATAAGCGTTGCGCGGCGTTTAATAGTTGGCAGGTGACATAGGTTTTCCCTACTTCTGTGTCGGTACCGGTAATGAAATACTGCTTCATCGTTTTTCCAATCTAAAATGACTCACGCGGTAGGTAAGTGGCAACTTACTTTCTACACCACTCGCATTAAAGTAAGCCATGGCTAATTTTTTGATATCTCTGCGATTTAGCGGGGGTTGCTTTCGTCCTGTTGCCCCTGCACCCACACCTTTCACTGAGCGCAGCAGAGACATTATGTCGCTATGCATATCTACATAGTCTTTGATGATGACCCGTTTTAACGAAAGTCCCGACTGCTTAAAGCTGTATCCCCACTGAGCCGCTGTTGGCATAACAGTATCCGCTTGCGCGAGCTGCGCCACTTTGCGCGCGGTTTTAAGTTCATCAAATGAACCAGCCACCATAATGGCAAGCTCAGCTACACCGCCTTTTTTTAGTACTCTCGCTATTTGCTTCGCTGCAAGACCTGTGTCGCTAACCCACTGAAGCGCCATAGACGAAAACACCGTTGAAAATGTGTTCTCCGAAAAAGGTAAGTCAATCGCGCTCCCCTGAATAAAAATGGGGTCAGAGTACTTTTTTCGAGCAAACGCCAACATGCCCTCGGCAATGTCCACGCCGGTTGCAGTTGCTCCTTTACGATAAAGCGCCTGCGTATGAATACCTGTGCCACACCCAATATCAAGGGCTTGCCCCTGCAAACGATGAGGTAAATTAATAAGTGCTTGCTCGGCGATAACACGCTGAATAGATGCGATACTATTGTATTGCTTTGCGGCTTTAGAAAAGCGATGGGCGATATCTTTCTCGTTAATCACTGGTACGGTATCGACGGATTGCGCTGCTGGAGAGCCATCAGCTAATAAAGAGCCATCAGCTAATAAAGAGCCATCAGCTAGTAAAGAGCCATCAGCTGACAGAAAGCCATCAGCTGACGAAAAGCCCTTAGCTTGAAATGCCCCCTTAATGGCAAGAGCTCCAGAAGATGTATCATGAGACATTTTACCGTCGAGAGTACATAGAGGCTTTGCAGGTATAACTGGTTGTAGCGCAGAACTTGATGACATCGCTATATCTCGCTCTTACCATTGCCATTTCGTTCGCCAATTTCGGCGTTCGCAGCACTTACTGTTGAACTCTCAGGTTCCTTCAAGCGATTCAACGATAGCTCAAAAGCATCAATTAGCACATCAATGTCTTGGGCGGTATGATTTGCAGTTAAGGTTACACGAAGCCTGTCTTGATTTTTCGGTACTGTAGGCTGCCTTATTGCCGTTACCCAAATACCGCGTTGTTTCAACCCTTCACTAAGCGCCAAGGCGCGTTCGGGGCTACCTACGATGATAGGCTGAATTGCACTTTGCGACTGCCCCAAGGTTATTTCACCTGTTTCTTCTCGCTTTTCATTCACATTAAGTGTCTGTCCAAAACGTTTATGAAACGATTCTCTGAAATAAGCGATATTGTTATTCAGCGTTTCACGACGTGACGTATCGCTGGCAATATGAGTGAGGGAGTACAAGGTTGCGACTGCTTGTGCCGGCGGCATAGCGGTAGAATACACATAGTGTTTTGAGAAGTTCACAAGGTAATCAATCAGCGTTTGGCTTCCTGCGATAAACGCACCAGCTGTGCCCACCGCCTTACCAAATGTCCCCATCACAATAGGCACCTGATGCTGGCTTAAATTTAACGCTTCGGTTGTGCCAAACCCGTTATCACCTAGCACCCCCATGCCGTGTGCATCGTCTAACATGAACCATGCGTCATATTCAGCGGCAAGCTCAGCTATTCCCTCGCAAGGCGCCACGTCACCGTCCATACTGAACACCCCCTCACTGGCAATAAGAATATCTTGCTGACTTGTTTCAATGAGAGTATTTGAGCCTCTACCCGCATCAGATACTTGTTTATGACTAGCGTCCGACAGCAGGGTCTCTAAATGACTGAGGTCATTGTGCTTAAAGCGACGAAGCCTAGCGCTTTCAGAAACACACTGCGACCCTTCTAAAAACGATGCATGCATTAGCTTGTCAGCAATAATCAAACCTGAACTCACGCCTTTGTTAACGTGAGAAATGTGAGGAAAAAGTGCCATGCACAAGGCTTGATTAGCGGCAAACCCAGAGTTAAACAACAGCGCAGCTTCTCGATTTAAACCATCGGCGATGTAAGCTTCAAGCGCCAAGTGGGCCTGAGTGTGCCCCGTTACCAAGGGAGATGCTCCGCTGCCGCCCCCAAATTGCGCCAGCCCTTCAACCCAACTTTGCAATACGCCTTCGTGCTGGCGCATACCTAGATAGTCGTTGCTTGAAAAATTGAGGTAGTGCTCACCATTAATACAAATAATGCTGTCTTTTTCGTATTGTTGGCAGTGGCGCTGACGCAGCAAGCCTTGTTTGGCTCGCGCATTCAGTGAATCGTTTAACCAATTAAAGGCCATTACGCCTCCGTAACGTGCTGTTTTCTTGCCGCTACCTTAGGCTTGGTTGCATCAATAAACAAGTCATTGCCGTTGCTAGCTTGCTCTTGTTGCTGAATAATTTCTTCTTCTAGCACCTGTTGGTGTGCTTCATCCGAGAAGTCTCGCGTGCGCTCAGTGTTAATACCAAGCTTTTTGAAAAGCATGACATCTTCATGCGTATCTGGGTTCGAAGTAGTTAAGAGCTTGCAACCATAGAAAATGGAATTCGCCCCTGCCATAAAGCACAGCGCCTGCATCTGTTCATTCATGGCTTCACGGCCTGCAGACAAGCGCACATGTGATTTAGGCATCATGATACGGGCCACTGCAATTGTGCGAATAAACTCAAAATAATCCAGGTCTTCTACGCTATCCAGTGGTGTACCTTTTACTTTCACCAGCATGTTAATTGGCACACTTTGAGGCTGTTCTGGAAGATTAGCGAGTTGTACCAGCATACTAGCACGATCACTCACGGTTTCGCCCATACCGACAATACCACCAGAGCAAACGTTCATGCCTGCAGCACGCACGTTCTCAAGGGTGTTTAAGCGATCTTGATAGGTACGCGTAGTAATGATGTCGCCGTAATATTCAGGAGAGGTATCAAGATTGTGATTGTAGTAGTCCAAACCCGCTTGTTTTAGGGCCACGGCTTGATCACGGGTTAACATACCCAGCGTCATACAGGTTTCTAGCCCCAGACTTTTGACCTCTTCAACCATTTTCAAAATATAAGGCATATCCCGGTCACGGGGGTTTCGCCAAGCAGCGCCCATACAAAAACGCGTTGACCCCACGTGCTTTGCCTCTTTCGCTCGCTGAATGACCTTTTCAATTTCAAGCAGCCGCTCTTTTTCAAGGCCAGTATCATAGCGGGCGCTTTGAGGGCAATATTTGCAGTCTTCAGGACATGCCCCGGTTTTGATCGACAAAAGCGTGCTTACCTGCACTTCATTAGGATTAAAATGCTGCCTATGCACTACTTGCGCATCGAACAGTAAATCGTTAAATGGCATTGCAAACAAAGCTTCTACTTCAGCCTTGGTCCAATCGTTTCGAATAGTTGTAGTTTGCGCGGTGGGTGCGTATGCCAATGTCATTGACTGTCCTTTACTAATTATTATTGCTGGCTTAGTCTATGGCTCAATATCGAGTTGTCAACTCTGACCAATTCAAAAACTTTACTAATGGTTATTTTGTGAGCAATATAGAATTTGATAAACAGCACATCTGGCACCCATATACTTCCGCAGTTAACCCCCTTCCCTGTTATGAAGTCGTAGGCGCAAAGGGCGCAGAGCTTACATTAGCCAGCTCTGAAGTATTGATAGATGGCATGTCTAGCTGGTGGGCAGCTATTCACGGCTACAACCACCCCGTACTAAACGACGCAGCGCACAAGCAAATTGACGCATTTTCTCACGTTATGTTTGGTGGCATTACTCATCAGCCAGCAGTAGATTTATGTAAATCTTTACTCAGCATGGTGCCTGCTGGTTTAGAGCGGGTATTTTTAGCAGACTCAGGCTCAGTCTCTGTTGAAGTAGCGATTAAAATGGCGATTCAATACTGGGCATGTCAAGGAAGACCAGAGAAATCGCGTATTGTTGCACCTCGCAATGGCTACCACGGTGATACCTTTGCCGCCATGAGCGTCTGCGACCCGGTAAACGGTATGCATAGCTTATTTGAAGGCGTGCTAAGCAAACAAATATTTGCACCTGCTCCCCAGACACGTTTTGGACAGACTTTTAGTGAAGATGACATTCTTCCACTCGAAGAGATTTTCGAAAAGCATCACCACACCATGGCTGCTCTTATCCTAGAACCCATTGTTCAAGGTGCCGGAGGCATGCGTATTTATCACCCCGAATATTTAAAGCGCTGTCGCCAGCTTTGTGACACCTATGATGTGCTATTCATTTGCGACGAGATTGCTACTGGCTTCGGTCGTACAGGAAAACTCTTTGCGTGTGAGCATGCGGGTATTTCGCCCGACATAATGTGTTTAGGCAAAGCGATTACCGGCGGATATATGACGCTGGCGGCAACGCTATGTACAGAAGATGTGGCTCTTGGGGTGTGCCAAGGTGAGCCAGGTGTTTTCATGCACGGCCCAACTTATATGGGTAACCCTTTAGCTTGTGCCGTGGCAAACGCTAGTTTGTCCTTAATTAATGAGAATCACTGGCAGCATCAAATTCCTGCTATTGAGAAACAATTACAAACCGAGTTGGCAAAATGTGCAGACTTACCCCGCGTTGCTGATGTTAGAGTGCTAGGCGCTATAGGTGTGGTTGAGACGGTAAATCCCGTCAATGTTGCCGAAATTCAACGCCACTTTGTGAAACAAGGGGTGTGGATACGCCCCTTTGGGAGATTGGTATACATTATGCCTCCCTTTATTATATCTCCAGACCAGCTAAGTAGGTTAACCCACGCTATCTATACGGCTTTGAAATAGTAAACCGGCTAGATAGCAAGCGCTGTGTTGGAAAGCTGTAATATCGTTGGCATCAACTTTTCTCGCCATTGATATTTTGTGAACGAATTGAAATTAAGATCCATGGTGAGTGTTCAATGGTAGTGCGTATTCTCGATAAAGTGGTATTTGCAGTTTTATTCATTATTACGCTGCAGGTACCTATTTTAGCCGATCACTACCGGCAATACTTAAACGGCTACTATGATGCGCTGCGAGATGAAGTCTCAAGTTCTTCTGAACTTGCCAAGCAATACGGCTTTTCATCAGTAGACGCTATGTTGGAAAGCCTACAAAAAAATAGCGAACCTGTAGTCAGAGAAAACGCCTCAATGAAAGCGTCTCGCTTTGCGCAAATCACCACTCTTGAACAAGGTATGAGAAAGTTAGAGCACGGACACTATTTTGAACAACTCGTGTTTATGGCTTCTCCTTCTCAGTATGGAACACTTAATCGCGTTTTAGACAACTTCAGACCATCAGTACCATTAACCCCATCATCTATTGTATTTAGCTTAGTCACCGCTATTCTTCTAAACTTATTGATTTGGACACCGCATTTTTGCTACTGCCAAGTTAAAAAAGTGAGAAACAAGCCGAAACGCTATTCTTATAGATAATGTTTTAGTCAGCGTGGGATAATTTTCTATAACCTAACACGATTTAATTCTCCTTTTTCGCAAAGCTATTCTCTTGTATCTATTTTATATACATACAAAAGTTGAATAGGCATATTGGATAAACTATCTATAGTTGTTGTATGGCCTTAGATGCTGCTTGCATAAATTAATCGAGGCTCAATACTGTTAAGGAAATAGTAAAAAAATAATGCTAAGACGCCGTTTCTATAATTTGCTCCTCTGTTTAGCAATGATCGCTTCAATTGCAATGATCACACCAAGTGCAATGACCACACCAAGCTATGCACAGCAGCTAAACGTTGGTGTCTCGGTATCAACAAGCGCACAAAGAGAAGCCTTTTACACACTAGCGCGCGATTTTGAAACCCTCCACCCTAACAGCAAAGTGCAGTTTACCGCGCTAAGTAGTGAAGATTATAAACTCGCGTTTCCCACTATGTTGGCCAAAGATAAACGTTTTGATGTGCTGTACTGGCATGCTGGGCAGAGGCTTTTTAATTTCGTCGAAAAAGAGTTGATTCAACCCATAGACGATTTGTGGCTGGAAAACGAACTTGATAATGCGTTCGACGGAAACGTCAGACAAAACCTTAGCTATAACGGCCGCTATTACGCTGTTCCCATCTCGTATTACCAAATCGGTTTTTATTATTCAAAAGAAATATTTGAGCGCTTATCGTTGAGTGAACCAAAGACGTGGCAAGAATTTATAGCCCTATGTGAAATCATCAAAGCCGACGGCGTTTCACCTATTTTTATTGGAACGAAAAGCAACTGGCCTGCCACTGCTTGGTTCGACTATCTTAACCTCCGATTAAACGGGCTCGATTTTCATCATGCGCTAACACAAGGGAAAGTTCCCTTTAATGATGATCGCGTTAGGGACACTCTCAACGTTTTGCAAGCGTTAAAAACGAGAAAATACTTTATTGCAGAGCATCAAGATTTTCATTGGCGAGAAAGCTTACCGCTGTTATCAAGAGGATTGGTTGGTATGTCGTTAATCGGTAATTATGTTATTCAGGATATACGAAAGGGCATGCTACCTAAAATCGGCTTTTTCCCCTTCCCTCAAATTAATGAAGGAGTCGGTAAATACGAAGAGGCTCCCATTGACGTACTTGTTATCCCCAAACAAGCGAAAAACTTATCTTTAGCCAAAAAGTTTTTAGCCTTTGCTGCAAGTCACGAGGTTCAAACAAAGCTAAATAAAAAGCTTGGCGTCATATCTCCAAATAAATCTTCACAGCAACAAACCTCACCGCTTACTAAAGAAGCCTATCTTGAGCTGTCAACGGCGGAAGGTTTCTCGCAATTCTTTGATAGAGACGCCAATGAAGCCTTTGCCAAAGAAGTAATGCCTATCATTGATGAATTCATGGTACATGGCGATGTAACGATTGCCGTCACAAAACTAGAATTGGCACGCAGTCAGCATTTTCCAACGACTACTCTCTAACGCTCCGCTTTCAAATACCTTCCTGTTACGACAAGGAAAATCAGACTGCCTGATTTTTTATTGAACATGGCATCAATAATGCAGACTTACATATAAGAGCAAGAAGTGAAGATTTGCATGGTTGGTTTATTTAAAGCAACGAACTCAAACTTCATTTATATATCAGTAACTTGCTTAAAAAATGGTAAAAGGAGAAGTAATTATGCCAACAGATGCTCAATTATTAATCGGAAAAGTGTTGCAAATTAAAGACAAAATTACAGCCAAGCGTCATTGCATTCCATGTGACTTAAAAGCGGAATGGAATGCCTTGGACGCACAAACCGCGTGTTTTGAAAGTAAAGCGCTTTATAGAAGTGCTGTGAAAGGTCAGGAAATGAACAAGCACATAGACTATACAGGGTCAGTGAAAGAGCTTTCTCAGCTTGTTTCTAAGCTAAAAACGCTAAACAACAAGGTTAACGTTACGCAAGTTCACCACTAAGGTCTCTTGACGCCTTTGTTATCTTAAGACCTTAGCTAAAACTTAACTTTCGTAGTAAGTTTTATTTCTTCAATTTAAGGAGGACCAATGTTCTTACTTTACGCGTGCCATAACTGGCAAGTCTTAAAAAATCATCGCGAGCAACCGGAATGTGCTGATACTCAACGGGTTGACCTTCGCTTGCGTCAGGATCATGAAGGTAGTAGCAGTGAGCGTCACAGCTCGTAACTGCTACCCAATGGGGCACTTTCTTTTTATCGAAAGCATATGTGCTAATAAGGCACAAAACAGCACCACCAGATTTTAAAGTTTGGTCAATGATATCGACGCGCCAGTCTGAAATTTCGACAGAGATCCCTCTGGCAGAAGCGTCTGTCATAAATTGTGCCTCGACGTTTTCGACAATCGCCTTTTTGTTGGAGTCACGTACGCCATCGACAAAAAGCGGCACATTTTGGTTGATAACCACATCTGCCGTGTAGCCTTCGTTTACTGCCGCTAACGCTAAGCCAACTGGATGGCATCCTCCGTGTCCCGACATCATGAAAATAGTTGTTGCGGTGCGCCACAGAGAAAGTTCTTTTTCCTGAGTCATTTCAAAGTTATTGTCCAGCGCGCACATTGCCATCATTAGTGCTGATGGGCCACAGGTAAAATCCGTAGTTTGCTGATACCAAGGATAAACCTCAGGTTTAACCGATTTACTTGGGACCAATACCTTTTGCATGCGTAATGCGTCTGTATGATCGTCGTAATAATCGGTATACATACCAAATTGACTGAACCCTAGCTTTTTATAAAGCGCAATGGCACCAGCGTTACCTACCGCCACTTCAAGGCGCATGAATCGCTTTCCCCGCAAAAGCGCCCGCTCCCCCAAGCTGTTTATTAACTTTTCAGCGATTCCCAAGCCTCTCGCTTCAGGAAGTATTGCAATAGAATACAGTCGGGTAAGCTGTGTACCACGACGAAGCAAAAGCAAACCGTAACCGACTATACTTTGCTCATCACTATCGCTTCCGTGCAGACCTCCTATTGTATTGTGAGTAGTTTGCCCACGTTTTCCGTTCTTACTTTCGTCTAGGCCGCTCACCGTAGAACGACAATCGCGTACGGCTACAATAAGCTCGGCATGTGTTGCCTCTATATAAAATTTAAATCGGCTTTTACTGAGCCTGTCAGTAGTGAAACAGGTTTTCTCAATGTGCTGAAGAGCCGCAAGATCTTGCAACGTGGCAACGCGTAGCGAAACCTTAGGCTTCGCACAAGAGACGGGTGACATTTCCCCTTCAGCGTTCGACGTATTATCAGGCAAGTTTTCCATCACCGGATTTTCGCTATTCATAGTATGCACACTGCCCTCTTTACTCACAGCTTCAGCCGATGTAATCATCGCCCTCTTTGCTCCAACCTGTCGGCAAACTCCTGCATAATTAACTCGTACAATTCTTTGCCTAAATATTTATCTTCGACACCCGAATCGATACTTGGATTGTCGTTCACTTCAATCACATAAACGGCGTTGCCGGTCTGTTTTATATCTACGCCGTAAAGACCATCGCCTACTGCTTTGGCGGCTTTAATAGCAGCTTGAAGTACTGGCTTGGGCACTTCAAACGTAGGCATTGTGGCAAATCCACCCGAAGAGAATCGATCGCCCTGGTGGTTATAGATTTGCCAGTGGTTGCGCACCATAAAATACTGGCAAGCGTAAATAGGTTTGCCACCTAGCACACCAATTCGCCAGTCGAACTCAGTGAAAATATATTCCTGAACTAAAACAAGCGCAGACTCTGCCAACATTTGTTCTAAACGTACTTTCAACGCATCTTTATTTTCAGCTTTGTGTACACCACGGGAAAACGAGCTTTCCGGCAGTTTTAATACCAGCGGTAATCCAAAGTCAGCTATTAATTTATCGCACACTTCATCCGTGGCGCTCGATACGAAGGTCGCTTTCGGCGCTGGTACTTTTTGATACGCAAATGCATCCTGCAAGTACACCTTGTTACAACAGCGCAGAATTGACTGCGTGTCGTCCATTACTACGATTCCTTCTCTTTCAGCGGCTCGCGCTAAACGATAGGTATGATGGTCAATTGCTGTCGTTTCACGAATAAACAGGGCGTCATAGTGTCCAAGCTCCTCTTGCGACAAGCGGCTTACCACATCAGCGCGAAACCCCACTTTTTCAGCCGCTTTCACGAAATTTTTAATAGCACGTTCATCACTGGGCGGCGTGCTTTCTTCTGGGTTAACCAAAATCGCCATGTCCCAGCGCGTTCTCTTGCTGGTTTTACCTGCTTTCCATTGAATTTTTGTATGTGCTTCGAGCTGCTCAATAAAACGGGCCTGTTGCTTGGCATCTAAATCTTTAAACGCTTTCGCCTGAACACTGGCAAAGCCTTCTATTTGAACCTTCCCACTGTTCTTGGGCGACATTTTGGTATCAGTAACCGTTGGACTTAAGAACAAAGCGGGATACGGATATTTTTCAAACGCCTGGCGTGCCAAACGCTTAAAACGCTGATCTTTCACTTCGCCAAAAAGTACTAATATAGGTTCATCAGTTAACTCAGTATTGTCTTGCGGTACCGACAACGAAAAAACAATGCGATCGATACTTTTCTCTTCCGCCATACGTAAATCGTTGATGGTGTTTACTGAAGGCAATACAGAGTGGTTACGTGCCTGGGCCAACAATGAACAATAGTAGCCCTCACTCAAATAGCGTGTGGTATCGCAGATGTTAATGACCCGCGTCTTGGGCTCGTTCAGTTTAGGGAATTCAGCAAGGTAATCCTGAAAAGTAAGCACGGTTAAAGCGGTGTTACGAAAAGGAGTAACATCATCAGTAACAATCAAGGTATTGTGCATGTATATCGCTTCTAAAAAATGTGTGGATGGTTACAATTAGCGTAGTGTTTGCTTAAATAACAAACACAGTGAAAGTGGCGCTGAGTTTACGCTCAACTTATTTTTTTCAAAGCAGAATTAGCACGGCTTTTTTTCATCGTTAAGACAACAAAAACTTATGTCTAATAAATCTATCGAAACAGCTTTTATTTATTAATTTTGCCTATACATAGAAGTGGGCAAAAAGACACAAATGGTTTAAGGAGTACATATGCTATTAGCCAGCTTGGCTATTTTAATCGGGTTACCGGTTTTACTTTGGAGCGCAGGGAAGTTCGTAGGTGGAGCAGCATCTGTCGCTAACCATTTTGGTTTATCGCCTCTTCTTATTGGCATGCTGATTATTGGGTTTGGCACGTCTGCCCCTGAAATTATTGTTTCAATTTTTGCCGCCATTCAGGGAAACTCTGGCATTGCGTTGGGTAACGCCTATGGCTCTAACACAGCTAACATTCTACTGATCCTAGGCTTAACCGCGCTCATCAGCCCTATTGCAGTAAAATCTGAGATCATCAAAAAAGAACTGCCTGTATTATTAGGCATTACATTTTTTGCAGTATGGCAAATATGGGATCTAAACGTTTCTAAAGACGATGCGTTTTCATTGCTAGGTTTGTTCGTTTTGCTGATTTCATGGAGTATCTATCACGGTATGAAGGGTGATAAAGACGCCCTGGCCGATGAATACGATGAAGAAATCAATAGTAACGAAGGCACGGTTAAGACACACGTAATGTGGTTAATCGCTGGACTACTCTTGCTGGTTGCAAGCTCTCGTATGCTGGTTTGGGGGGCGGTAGAGATAGCGACTTTCTTTGGTGTGAGCGATACGATAATAGGCCTTACTATCATTGCTATCGGCACATCATTACCTGAATTGGCTTCATCATTAATGGCGGTTAAAAAGGGTGAACACGACCTTGCCATAGGTAACGTGATTGGCTCAAACATGTTTAATACATTAGCGGTGGTTGGTATTGCAGGAACAATTCAGCCCATGGCAGTAGCATCAGACTTCTTGTATCGCGACGCCATGGTGATGTTTGCTTCTTCCGTTGCTCTGTTTATTTTCTGTATCGGCATTAAACGCCAAGGACGCTTAAACCGCTTAGAAGGTGGCGCATTTGTGCTGGCTTATGCAGCCTATACATACTGGCTTATACAGGCTGCGTTTATTTAGTTTTTAGGGCAGTTCAAGCGATTAGCAATGGTTTAGCTGTAGATGGCGGCTTGACTCTCTCGGGTCAAGCCGCTTTTGTTTATACTGTCAGACAGCTTTTATGTATTTTGAACGTTAAAGGCCTAACGTTGTAGCAAGCGTAATTAAGCTGATACCGGCAATGGCAAGCAAGATGAAAAGATTAATCCCAAAACTATCCGAGCGACGACGGTTTCTTCTTGCTCGCATAATGATACTTACCAGGGTAACGATCAAACACACTTGAAGCATGATGGTCATTGCAGAAAGATGACTTTCAGACCAGGTTGTATCCCCTTTGATGCCCCAGTATTGCTGTACGCCGCTAATAAAGTCAGGTCGGGCATAATGAAACAGTACCAGTACGACAACCATGCCCACCCAACCAACTATATTCAGCCCTACCATGACCTTATAAAATGGCGTTTGAGAACGAGGCGTAGAACGACGTTCAGCCAGTTGTTCGTACGTCATTTTACTTCTTTCATTTTCCGCATCATCAGAACGATTAATATCCTGTTGAGAGGCGCTCGGCTCTTGTGCTTGCTGGGGCACTGACGTGCTTGGATCATTTTTATTTCCCATTTGTCACTCTGTTCTCTGGCATCCCGCTTTATGTTGGGTATACTAGCGTGCTATTGGATTGTAATTCATTGCTTATTTTTATATCACCTTAGCAAATTGCGGTCGATAAAAAGCATGTTGCGATGGGTAAGCTATTCAACTTTCGGCAGGTATTTAGCGAAAGTATTTTGCATCGCTAAAGAATGTTCAATATTCGCCAACGTTTTTGAACAGATTAACAGCGTTACAGATTGTAAGTATTTATCGGCATCACAATCCAAAACATTGACTAAAACACAAATTAATATGTATCTAATCTTTTAACGATAAATGATTAGAAGCACTTGGTTGTTGGGCATGACCCAACAACAAGAAACTGCATAAAATCAGTAAGACGGAGAAATTAACATGACGCATGCGCCCGTAGTTGACGTACTTAAAGGTAAGTACGCCGTTGGCGAATCGGTAACCGTAAAG
>MDSV01236497.1_pt1 | contig 14994 bp, 14 predicted proteins | sample 810851 | NCBI WGS metagenome assembly MDSV01 (sample SAMN05326640, study PRJNA326480) | marine metagenome | isolation source: seawater | place: Atlantic Ocean: North East | collected 2012 | reverse complement strand
TATTCAATAGAAATAAAACTATTTTGCAAATCTAATCAAAATTAAGTACTTTTGTTACTTGAATTAAAAAATTTATATGACCTCAAATAAAAATTCAATCAATATTTCTTTTCTTAATCTTGCTGCACAAAGCCCATCTTTAGAGCTTAACTTTGCGATGTCTGAGAAAATACATATAGATAGTAACAAGGATAAACATATATTTTTTATGTGTGACAAAGCTCTTAAAAGCTGCTCAGTCAATATACTTAATAAACAAAGTATCTGTAGAATTTGCACTACAAAAGCCAAAAAAGGATTCAAAATTTTCAAAAAAAGAAATAAAAATTCTGAATTAATAAAAATTAGTAGAAGTGACATAGTAAAAAACAGCAAAAACCCTATTGTAAATAAAGAAGTAAAAGATGAGCTTATGTTAGGTGTTCATTCTACAATAGGCTCACAATTGAGATTAGATGATATGACACTTCTTGACGATAGATGGAAATTAATTAAAGAAAAAATGTATGATTCATCAAAAGGTTTATTTAACTATTTTGATACCTTTTTACATGATAATAACGTTGAGAACTTTATAATTTTTAATGGGAGACTTAGTTGTGCTAGACCTTTAATATCAGTTTCAAAAAAACATAATACTACCTTTAATTTATTCGATGCATCAGTAAATGGCAAAGTACCAATGTATGCAGCAAATGAAATGTTTCATTCAATTAGCTTTGAGAAAAAAAATGCATTGAGAACATATGTTAATTATTTTAATGAATCAGAAATACTTGCAGCGAAGTATATGAATCATAAAAGAAATGGTATAGCAGTTAGTGACCATGCATATACAAAGGATCAAAAAAAAGGACATATTGATAATGAAATATTAGAATTATCAAAACCTTTAATTTCAATATTTGTTTCTAGTGATGATGAATTTAGATTTATAGGATCAGACTGGGCAGATTTTGAATTTGTTGATCAAATTGAAACGATTAATAAATTAATAAGCTCAAATCTGTCAGATAAATATGATTTTGTTGTTAAAATGCATCCAAACCAGAAAAATATGCATGAGTCTATTCAAAAAAGATATGAAAAACTCTCACATTCTATAAATGTTTTATTCCCCGAAAATAAAACTGATACATATGAATTGATCTTACATAGTGAATTAATTTTAAATTTCTGCTCTACAGTTGGTGCTGAGGCAAACTATTTAAGAAAACCTGTTGTACAAATTGGCCCAAGTCGTTTTAGGCTATTACCCTGTGCTAATTATGTCAATAATGTTTATGATGCAATCGAAATGATTAAAGAGAGAAAGTATAAATTAATGCCTGAAAGAGCATCTGTTGTTTATTTTTGTTATCATGCAATGACACCTTTTAAGCTTGACTCATATAAATTTATTGAAAATGGAGTTTATACTTATGGTGATGAGAGAATCCAAACAAATCTTATTTTAAGACTTTTAGCTGTCCCTGACAAGTTGTTTTACCACTTAATCAAAGGGAACAAAGAGATATTTTCAAATTTATTTTTGTATACTCGAAACTTAATATTTGGAACAACTAAAGTTAAATAACTATGAAAATTTATGTAGATATAGATAATACTATTTGTAAGACTGATGGAACAGATTACAAAAATGCAACACCAATTAAACAACATATTGAAAAAATAAATAAACTATATTCTAAGGGAAACAAGATTCATTATTGGACAGCTAGAGGAACAGTTTCTAAAATAAATTTTTATGATTTAACTATTAGTCAATTAAATAAATGGGGGTGTAAATATCACTCTGTATCTGTTGGAGAAAAACCCTTTTATGATCTGCTAATATGTGATAAAACAATAAGAATAGAAGAACTATAATTATATATATGGTAATAGGAATAGATGCATCAAATATAAGAACTGGTGGAGGTAAAAAGCATTTGGAAAAATTTATCAATAAATCATTAAAGCAGTTTAAGGAAGTTAAATTTGTTCTAGTGTCCAATAGTAAAGTTAACAGTGCTTTTAAGAATAAAGATCGAGTTTCATGTATTACAAACTCTCTTTTGAACTCAACTAATATACTTTCTTTAATCTCTCAGCTTTTTTATTCAAATAAATATTTTAAATCAAAAAAATGTGACATTGTTTTTGTTCCAGGAGGCATATTCTTAAGTAATTTTAAGCCATACGTTGCAATGAGTCAAAACATGCTTCCTTTTGATAAAGTAGAACGAAATAGATTCGGTTTTAAAATGAAAATAAAATTTTTTTTTATTCAACTTTTTCAAAAACATACGTTTAAAAGATCAAAAGGAGTAGTTTTTTTGACAGATTATGCAAGAAGTAAAATTATAGAACAAATAGGGAGTGTAAAAAGTTCAGTTGTTATACCTCACGGGATTGAGCAACAGGTTACAAATAAATATTCTTTAGATACTGATAACTTTCAAATACTTTACATATCAGATTTTCTGCCATATAAACATCAGTATAATGTTGTAAAATCTGTGATTGATTTAATAAAAGAAGGATATGATATAAATATTACACTAATTGGAAAGATAGACATACTTCAATATAATTTAATTAAAGAGCTTCTAGAAAAGAATAAAAGTATAGCTTCAAAAGTTAAGATTATGGGTCAGTTAAATTACACCATGGTTAAGGATTACCTTAATAATTCGTCATTATTTTTGTTTGCCTCAACTTGTGAAAATTTACCTTTTATAATTTTAGAGGCTATATCTTTTGGACTACCAGTAATAACAACAGATAAGATGCCAATGAATCAAATTGTATCGGGTCAAAATATTCTTTTTGATAGCTTAGATATTAAGAGTATAAAGAGTGTTATTAAGGAAAATCTTGAGGAAGAAAAGTTATATGAAATATCTAAGTTAAATTATTTAAAATCTAAAAATTATAAATGGGATACTAATGTTAGCCAAACAATAAATTATTTAAAATCTATTGCTTAATTATAGTCTTTGTGATGTCAATTTTATTAAAAATTTGCTTCAAAGATTTTTTATCTTTTCCAGTATTCAACTTTTCCACAACTATCTTCTAGTTTAAAATTATTTTTAATAAGTTCCTTTTCGATCGCAATATAATTTTTATTAAATCTATCAAAATGTATTTCAAAAATTAATTTATCGAATGAATTTAATTCAATTTCTTTTATTATTTCTACCTCTCCACCTTCAATGTCCATAATCAAAGTATTAAAAATTAGTCCATTTTTTCTCTCAAGTTCTTTAAGACTATAGGATTTTACAGGATTGTCATTCTTTTGATCTGTTAATTTACCACTTAGAAAATTTGTAGATTTCTCATAATAAAGATTTTCTTTTTTACTTAACACTCCATTGATTACATTATATCCTGATTTGTTTAAATCTTTATTTTGTCTTAAGTAATTATATTTTAAATTGTCAATTTCTAGGACTAAGTGATTTGATTTATTTACTAGTTTTTTATTAATTACATTCGAGATTACCCCAATACAACCACCAAGTTCAAGCACTATATCATTTTTGTCTAGATATTTATCTATTAATTTTTTTTCCTCATCCTCATACCTTCCAAGTATAAAAGAATTGAATTTTGAGTTTAGATTAGCAAAAAAATATTCATCAATTTTATTTGGACATTTTATTTTAAAATCATAAAGTGTAAAAATATTATTACTTGTAACCTTAATTAACAGACTTAATGAGCCTAATGGATACCTAAAAAAATTAAAAAAAAACAAAAAAGGATGATAAATATATATTCTAAAAAAATGAAAATTAAAAAGACTAAATTTTTTTTTCGCCAAGGTCATTTATTTATAGATCAAAAATATATAAATATTATCGATATATTTGTATATACACATTTTTTTAATGAGCAATCTATTAATCACGGGAGGAACTGGTTCTTTTGGCACGGCACTTATAAATAAGTATCTAAATCATGATGATTTTAAAGAAATTCGGATTTTTTCGAGAGATGAAAAGAAACAGGATGATCTGAGAAAATCTTTTAATTCAAGTAAATTAAAATTTTATCTTGGAGATGTAAGGGATCTTTCAACTCTAGATTCAGTAATTGAAGGTGTAGATTTTATATTTCATGCAGCGGCACTTAAGCAAGTACCCTCCTGCGAGTTCTTTCCATTAGAAGCTGTAAAAACAAACATATTAGGCACAAATAACGTACTATCTGTTGCAAAAAAGAAGAATGTTAAAAAAGTGGTAGTACTAAGCACTGATAAAGCTGCTTATCCAATTAATGCAATGGGAATGACAAAGGCTTTAATGGAAAAAGTCATGGTTGCAAATTCCAGAGATCTAGGATCATCAAAATCAATTTTTTGTGGAACTAGGTATGGCAATGTCATGGCTTCAAGAGGGTCAGTAATACCCTTATTTATTGAACAAATTAAATCAAATAAGGATATTACAATTACAAATCCAGATATGACAAGGTTCATGATGAATTTAGACAATGCAGTTGATTTAGTATTGCATGCATTTAATAATGGTAATAATGGAGATATTTTTATACAGAAGTCACCTGCGGCTAAAATTGAAACATTGGCCCAAGCATTAATTGAGCTATATAATTCTAGTTCAAAAATTAAACATATCGGTATTAGACATGGGGAAAAAATGTATGAAACTCTTGTTACAAAGGAGGAAATGCTAAAAGCTGAAGATCAGGGTAAATACTTTAAAATTTCAGCTGATAATAGAGATTTAAACTATGACCAATATTTTTCTGCAGGAACAAGTAAATCTTCTATTGATGAATATAATTCAAACAACACAAACATACTAAGCATTGAAGAAATGAAAAATTTACTCATGGATCTTCCTCTAGTAAGAGCAGATATAAACAATTAACTTTTTCTCTTGAAAATACTAATTTCAGGACATAACGGTTTTGTAGGCAAGCATTTAATTAGAAGATTAAAGTCTCTTAAATTTAAATATGAGATTGATTTCTTGACTAAGCAAAACTTTCAATCAAAAGATCTAATTAGCAAAATCTCCCCTGATGATATTATTTTTCATTTTGCTGGTGTTAACAGGGATTCCTCTGATGAAGAAGTTTATAAAAAGAATAATAAAATAAATGAAACACTTCACCTAGCACTTGAAGAAATTAAATTTAAAGGGAAATTATTATTTGCTTCTTCAATTCAAGAGGATTCAAATACACTTTACGGAAAAGCAAAAAAAAATGCAAGGCTAAAATTTGAAGAACAATCAAGTTTTTTAGGATATAAGTTTTATGGCATTATAGCTCCAAATATTTTTGGACCCTTTTGTAAACCAAATTATAATTCATTCATAGCGACTTTCTGTTCTATGATAATTAATAAAGAGACTCCATTAATTCATAATGATTTAAAGGTCCCCTTAGTATATATAGATGATTTTATTAATGAAATATTAAAAATATTAGATCCTGATATAAATGGGAATTTACATATTAAACCAATTAATAATTTCTACGTTAGTGAAATACTAGAGAAGCTAAACATGTTTAATGATTTATATATACATCAGAGACAAATTCCAGATGTAAGTTATCATTTTGATTTAAGCCTTTTTAATACATTTAGATCTTATATTGATGTTGATAGTTTTTACCCTAGAAAACACAAGGAATTTAAAGATACAAGAGGGGTTTTTTCTGAACTTGCTAGAGCTTTTTCAGAAGGGCAAACATCTTATTCTATAACAAAAAAAGATGAAGTTAGAGGTAATCATTTCCATACAAGAAAAATTGAAAGATTTTCTGTAATTAAAGGAAAGGCTAAAATACAGTTAAGAGAGATTCTTTCAACAGAAATATCAGAATTCATTATAGATGCTAGCCATCCATCTTATGTTGATATTCCGATTTGGTATACTCATAATATTCAAAATATTGGAGAGGAGGATTTAATAACAGTTTTTTGGATAAACGAGCACTATAATGAAGATTCATCTGACACCTATCTAGAAAATGTTTAATTTTAATATTAATTATGAGTTCTAAAAAAATCAATTTATTAACTGTAGTTGGAACGAGACCAGAAATTATTCGTTTATCTAGTATTATCAATAGATTAAATAAATCAAAATCAATCCAACACACTTTGGTACACACCGGACAAAATTATGACTATAATCTAAATGAGGTCTTTTTTAAAGACTTGAAGATATCAAAACCTGATATATTTCTTGAAGCGGCATCTGATAGCCCGTCTAAAACTATTGGACAAATTTTAATTAAAATAGACCCTATATTAGATGAGCTAAAGCCAGATGCAATTTTAATTTTAGGAGATACAAATAGTTGTCTATCAGCAATAGTAGCTAAAAAGAAAAAAATTCCAATATTTCACTATGAAGCCGGAAATAGATGTTTTGATCAAAGAGTTCCTGAGGAAACAAACAGGAAGATTGTAGACCATATTGCTGACATTAACCTTACATATAGTAGTATCGCTAGAGACTATCTTTTAAATGAAGGACTGAGCCCTGATAGAACCATAAAGATAGGATCACCTATGTTTGAAGTTTTACATTCCCAAAAAAAAGAAATTAATAATTCAAAAATCTTGAATAAATTAAAATTGGGCTCAGGAAAGTATTTTTTAATTTCTTGTCATAGGGAAGAAAATGTAGATAATAATAGAAATTTCAGTTTGCTAATAGAATCTTTAAATGAATTAGCAAATAAATATAAAATGCCAATTATTTTCCCTATACACCCAAGAACAAAAAAAATCTACAATAAGACTAAATTAAAGGTAAATAAGCTTGTGAATTTTATTGATCCACTTGGTTTTAATGATTACAACAAATTACAAATTGAATCTTTTGTAGTTCTTTCAGATAGTGGTACAATATTTGAGGAATCATCAATTTTAAACTTTAGAGCTCTTAACATTAGAGAATCCCATGAAAGACCTGAAGCTGTTGAAGAAACATCAGTTTTAGTTACCGGGCTTAAAATCGAAAGAATTTTCCAAGGAATCAAAGTTCTTGAAAATCAAACTACTGGCAAAAAAAGAAATATAAATTTAGTATCAGACTATAATGTTTCTAATGTCTCTCTAAAAATAGAAAGAATTATATTATCTCACATTGATTTTGTAAACAGAGTGGTTTGGCAAAAAGAATCTTAATTTATACAAATCATTTTTATCCAGAACAATTTAAAATTAATGAAGTTGTTGATTGGATGTCTAAAGAAGGTTTCCATATCAGGGTGATAACGTGTATTCCTAATTACCCCTTAGGTAAATTTTTTAAAGGATATGGAATAAAATCAATCAGAGATGATTATTATCGAAATAACGTTATAGTAAACAGGCTCCCTCTTATTCCAAGAGGAAATGGAAATTACTTTACTCGTTTATTAAACTATTTGACATTTTTTGTTTCTACCTTTTTTTTCACACTTTATTTACTCCTTTTTGTGAAGAAATATGATAAAATTCTTGTTCATCATACAAGCCCAATTTTAATTGCAATTCATCCAATATTTTATGGATTTTTCTATAGAACAGAAAAGTATTTATGGGATCTAGACATTTGGCCTGACACATTAAATGCACTTGGAGTAATTCAGTCAAAAATTATTTTAAAATTAATTGAATCTATAGTAATATTTATTTATAGTTTTTACAATAAAATATTAATTAGCTCAAAGGGATTCAGAGAAATAATTAAAAATAGATTCAAAGGTGAAATCATCTATTTTCCAAATTGGGCGGAATCTATTATAGAAAAAAACATTCATAATCCTAAAATTATAACTAACCTACCTTTAGATAATTTTATAATTATGTATACCGGAAACATTGGTTATGCTCAAAATTTTAATCTTTTAGCAAAAACAATTAACTATCTTAAAAATCAAAAAATTCATTGGGTGTTCATTGGAGAGGGTAGCTTCAAGAAAAAATTCATAAAAACTTTAAAAAGTTATAAAGTCCTTGAGAAATGTCAATTTATTAACCAGGTAAACATCTCTGAAATACCTTCTTACACTTACTATTCTGATGCTTTGTTTTTATCACTTACAGGAAATGACTTGTTTTCTAAAACAGTACCTGCTAAGCTTCAGACATATATGGCATTAGGAAAACCAATCATAGCTAGTATTAAAGGTGAAGGAGCAGATTTAATAAGAAAATCTAATTCGGGTATTGTTGAAAAAAATTCTAGTTATATAGAATTAGCAAGTTCTATTAATAAATTCTTAAAGCTTGATAAGACTGAGATGAAATCGATTGGTAAAAATGGCAGGAAGTTTTATGAGAAAACTTTTCATAGTAAACTTAGAAAGACTCAAATATTAGATCTTTTTAAATAAAAATACCATTTTTCCATTAGGAGATTTTTTATTTACAGCCTTATACTTTAAGTTATAAACACTCATAGATTTAAATTCTTTAAAACCAAAATAACCAAGAAACATCTGATAGTGTGTGCTAATATTGATACCTTTGTTAATTAATTTTTTAAACCAATAAGGAACAAAAAGGCCATAGGTTGAAATAAAAAAATTTCTTAAATTTTTTTTATTAAAAATATATACTTTATTAATAAACCCATACTTCTCAGAAGTTCTTATCCAGTCTTTCAAAAAAGGTTCATGCTCACCATTCATTCTTCGAGTAAATTTCTTATTAGGGTTTATATTATTTTCTATTTTATATTCTCTAGAGTATTCAATGTCTAGCATATCACTGATTTGTTGTTTTGAAATATAGTTAGGATGACCTCGATCAAAACAAAGAAGAATACCGCCTGGTTTTAAAACTCTGTTTATCTCTTTAAAAGTTAAATCAAAGTTTTCAGAGTGATGAATTGAATCAAAATCTAAAACAAAATCTAAAGAACTGTCTTTAAATTTCATATTATTGAAGTCTCCTAAAATACCTGAAAGCTTTGCATCAGTTTTATTATGTTTACTAACCTTTTCCATCAATGGGAATATTTCAGGAACCATTTCAAGCAGATATATCTTCTCAACATGATTAAATATTTTTAAAATACTATTTGAAAATATTCCAGGTCCAGAACCAATCTCTACGCCAGTTCCACTCAAGGATAGACCTATTTTATCACAGATTTCTTTAATAAACTCTTTATGATCATCAATTGAAAAATATGAATATATACTTGAAATATCATCTGGTGAACTATTACTCAGTTTTTTACAAAAATGATTATATTTATTAATCCATTCAATCTTGTTTAGTTCTTCAACATCAAGCCAATACTCAGTTTTCATAAATTAATTTTTCTCAAAGTTAACATAAATTATATCACTTGTTTATTCTTGTTTAAAGTAATAGATTTGTTATAAATACAATGACATGAGTGATCTTCTTGGATTAAGCAATCTTGAACTTTCATCTACTAGTTTAGCTCAATTTTTAATTGGATTTACGCTAACAATTATTCTTTCAATTCTTTTAAAGTTGATCTATGTATCATATTCCAATTCAGTTTCAAATAAATCATTGATTGGTAACATTTTCCCTCTTTTTGGGGTTTCTATTTTTCTTATAGTTATAACCATCAAATCAAGTATTGTATTATCGCTAGGTTTGGTTGGTGCTCTTTCAATCATAAGATTTAGAACTGCGATAAAAGAAGCTGAACAAATAGTCTATTTTTTAATACTAACTGGTATTTCAATTGCTGCTGCTGCAGGGTCTTATTTTTTCCCAGTTATAATGTTATTTTTTGTATTTATTTATAATCATTTTCAAAGAAATAATAAGTCAAGAGTGATACATTCAGTTAATGATCAGTTAGTCATAACCTCCGAGAATATATCAAATAAAGATATTGACGGCATGGCACTAAAGCTAAATGATAAAGGAGTAAATGTTGAATTGCAGAGTATAACTAAAAAAGAAAAAGAAATTGTAATTGTCCTTAAACTTTCAGACTTTGATCTTGAAAAACTGAGTATTGTTGAAGAATACTTAAGTGCAAATAAAATAACTCGGAAAGAAATTCAATTTTTTTCATCAACTGAATGAAATATTTTAAGAAACCTAAAAGAATTCTATCAAAATCTCTTGTCTTATCCTTTGTAATATTGATATTATCCCTAGGATACTCCCAGCGTGATATATTAAATAGATCACTAACAACTATAAACTTAGGATCTATTTATGTAAAGTATTTAAATGAAAAAGCAGAAATAATTAACTTTTTTAAGGACAATAAGATAGAAACACTTTCAATTTCCATGTCCCCCAATAATTATGTAAGAATTCAGAAAGAGAGATCAGAGATGGTTAATAATTTTATTTTTAAAGGTTCTCAGTGGTCAGGTGAAAACAATTATTATAAATCTACAATAAACGACAGTAATAAAACAACTAATGCAGAAATTAGATTATTTGGATTAAATCCAGATCATTTTAGAGATGTAAATGGCCATAGCTTTAGAATTAAATTTGATGGTGAAAAAGGTTATGGTAATAAAAAAGTTAATTTTCTTAATCCAAGGTCAAGAGACTTTATAACTGACCCTCTCATGAATATAATTTACTCAAAATTATATAATGGGATAGGGATTAATTACGAACCATTTAGGATAATTCTAAATAAAGCCAATTATGGAATATTATACAGGGAAGATTTCTTTGATAAGTATCTAATTGAAGAAAATAATATGAGGGAATCTGTAATATTTGAAATAGTTAATGATTCAATTCAATTTAATTATAAAGGTGATAATAACTCGCTTGATCTCGTTGCATTTGAGATAGATCAGTTGTATAGATTAGATTATAAATCCTTTATTAAAAAAATAGATATTCAAAAGCTTAAAGGTATTTTAAAAATAGGATTATTAATTAATGATGAACATCCATTTAGTGATATAAATCTTCATTGGTATTATAACCCTGTTTCAAACTTATTTGAGCCTACATTTCGAGAGGGTTTTATAAAAAGAATACAAACCATTGACCAGGATAGAGTTACAAATAATAATTCAGTGATAAAAAGTATATATAATAAAGAAATCAAAAAAGATGTTATTTCTGAATTAAAAAATGAATTAAAAAGTATAGAGGATATTATATCTAATGATTCAGATTATAATAAACTGAAAAATAAAATGATTGGATTTTCTGATCAAATTAAAAAGAGAGAAATTATACTTAAAGATAATATAGAGTTTTTGAGAAATTATGATTTTGAATCAGAATTATATCAAGATCAAATAACTCAAGAAATAAGAATTACAAAAGACACAATTCTTACTTCAGACTTAGTTGTGTCTAATTCTCAAAAACTTATAATACAACAAGGAGTCTCATTAATATTAGACAATGCTTATTTGAAAGTTTTTGGTGGCTTTGAAGCTGAAGGCACAACAAATAACCAAATTCGAATAATTGGCCAAGGCAATCTTGGTACTATTTATTTTAATTCCAATAAAGAAATTAAAATAGATAATGTCAGATTTGAAAATCTTTCCAATCAACTGTCTAGATTTGATCAACCAGCTTCAATAACTTTTTATGAGTCTAATTTTGTAAAAATCTCCAACTCGATATTTATAAATAATATAAGCGGAGATGATTTTCTTAATTTTTTTAGATCTAAAAATGTTATTGTATCAAATTCTAAGTTTGAGTCAATTTTAAATGATGCAATAGATTCAGATTTTTCAAGCATATCAATCACAGATTCACATTTTAATAATATTGGAAACGATGCTGTTGACGGCTCGGGAAGTGAAATTAATATAAATAATTCTTACTTTCAAAATGTTAAAGATAAAGCCGTAAGTTCTGGTGAGAGAAGTATTGTGAATGTATCTGACTCCTTTTTTATTTCAAATGAAATAGGTCTGGTTTCAAAAGATGCATCAAGACTATACATTACAAAAACTAAATTATCAGATAATAAAATTGATTTTTCATCATTTGTCAAAAAAAAATATTTTGGACCAAGTGAGACTTATTTTTCAGATATAATTATTAATAATTACCTTATTGAAAAGAACTCTATAATAAGTGGTTTAGATTCAATAATATATTCCACAAATGTTGAAGCAAAATTATACGGAAATATATATGGAAGAGCATCAGAATAAAAAATACAGATACGAAAGAAAATTTATTATACAATATAATTTTCTTACACCTTTTTTGTCAGATGTTTTATCATCTCGGTTTACAAAGTCATATTCTGATAGAAAAGTAAATAATATTTATTTAGATGATTACAATTTCTCATCTCTGAACCATAATTTCGATGGTTTATCAAAAAGAGAAAAATATAGAATTAGATGGTATGGCGATTCATTTAAATTATCTAAAAAAACTCTTGAGATTAAGACCAAAAATGAGTTTTTAAATACTAAAGATTTTTTCGAAGTTAAACCATTACAACTAAAGCACATGGATAAAATAAATCATTTTTATCTAAATTTTAAAAAGGAGTTATTTAAAAAAAATGACATGAGTAAACTTTTATTTCTTCAGAATAAAAGGCCTACTTTATTTAATTCTTACAAAAGAATGTATTTTGAAAATAACATTAAAGGAGTAAGGTTAACAATAGATAAAGACTTAGTGTTTCATTCACCTATTACTAAGATAAATTTTGCTGAAAGAAATATAATAGTTGAAATAAAATATAATAAAGAAATAAGTTTTACTAATCAGTTAAAACAATTATCATTTACTAGATACTCAAAATATGTCAAGGGAACTTCTCAAACTAATTTTTCTAATACTATTTATTAGCAATTTGCACTCTCAAACAGAGAGGAAAAAATTTTTATTTGTAGGACATGCTTATGGATCTCATCAAGTTCAGGATAATAATCTTGATCCTTTATTCTTAAAATTTCATAAAGAAAACAAGTCAATGTATGACAAAGTAGTTCTAGGTGGAGACTTTATTTATGATTGTAATAATGATGAAGAATTAAAAAATTTACATAATTTTTATAAAAAAAATGATATAAGTTTTGTGATAGGTAATCATGATAATTGTCAAAAACTATTTGATCTAACGGAAACAAATATTGATAGAGAAAACTATTATGAAAGGGTAGATAAAAATCTAATTTTTTATTTAAATACCTCAAAAGAAGATAGTCAGCAAATTAAAAGTGTTGTTGGATATATTGACCAAGTAATTGAAAAAGAATCCCCAAATAATATAATTATTTTCACTCATCAGTTAATCTTTTCAGAGTCTGACTGGTATGTAAGAACAAATTCTAGGAAATATTATAGTTATGGTAATAAAATCTATCAAGAAATTTATAAAAAATATTATAAAAGTGAAGAACAGTTTTATTTTATTTCTGGAGATATAGGAGCTTTTAGATATATCCCTTATGCGTTTTATGACAAAGATATAAATTTTAATTTTTTCGCCTCTGGCATTGGGAATGGAAAAAACACTCTAGGTCTTCTAATAGATTTAGGCAATACGATTAATTTTAGATTTATTGATCTAAAAACGGCTGAACTTTATAGCTCTAACAAATTCAGTAAAATTAAAGTTCAAATCTATCAACTTCCAAAATTAATTCTTTATAATCTTAAAAAAAACTATCTATTAAGTTTATCAATATTAGTAACTCTTATATTGGTATATTTGTATATAAATAGATTAAAAAAGAATGATGCGTAAAAATAGAATCAGAAACACCCTTTTTTTCTTATTATTTATTGTTTTTTCTACAATTTTTATTTTTCGTGCACCAATAAAAGTTTTTGTTAGAGATCAGATACCTGAAATTACATATTTAAGGTTAAGTTGGATTAAAAATATTCTTACAGGTAACGATTTTGGGTTTTATAAATATGAAATCAAACTCGCCGATCAGTTCTCTGATATGAATGACTATATAAATAATCAACAATTTGAGTTTTCTGTTAAGGTAAAAAAAAATAAGAGTTTAAGTATATTTCAAATACCTCCTCTTTTTCCCGGAATAAGTGTTGATGAGGTAAACACTGCGTATATAGATTTTTACCAAGATGATTTAATTTATGCAACCAAAAATGGAACTTTTTTTAATGTTAAAATTGATCAAAACTTTTTATATTTCAAACCCTTAAAAACTAATATTTCAAACTTTTTAATTAAAAGATTTGAGGAAAAAAAGGCATCCATTAGCTATTTCAATCCCTATTCAGTTTCTAAACTTGGGATAAAAGATATTTTTGTTGATAACAATATACTATATGTATCTTATATTGAATCAAACAATGAAGGGGGGTATAATACGGGTATTCTAAAGTCTGAAATTTCAGACTATCTTAACTTTACTAGGTTCTACACTCCTAGAAACTTTATACCCTCAACAATTAAAGAGTTTTCTCCAATACAGTCAGGTGGTAGAATAGTAAACTATAAACAAGATTCTTTATTATTATCAGTTGGAGACTACAGAGACAGACTAAGTGCCCAAAATCTAAATACAGATAATGGTAAAATAATTGCAATAAATAAAAAAAATTCTGGATCAAGAGTTATTTCATTAGGACATAGAAATCCACAGGGATTAGACTATTCAATGAAATTTGACTATATAATTTCAACTGAGCATGGCCCAGCAGGAGGGGATGAAGTAAATCTAAATGTTGACACAGAATATATAAAAAATTTTGGATGGCCAATATCTTCTTACGGAATTCACTATTCAGTTGAAGCCTCAAATACTGACTCCCATGGAGGTGATGCAAATCGAGTTATTAAAGAAGCTCCACTTTATAAGAATCATTCTGATTATGGTTTTACAGAGCCACTTATATATTGGGATGTAAATCCTGCCGTATCCGAAATAAAATTTGTTAAGGAAGGTAAAAATAATGGTGAATTTGTTTTATCTTCTTTAGGGTATGATACTATTCAAAGACCTAATTCTCAACATCTACTTCATTATAAATTTGATATAAACACTAATAATGTTCAACTTATAAAAAAAAATTAATGTTAGTGAAAGAGTCAG
>MDSV01106881.1_pt1 | contig 14995 bp, 20 predicted proteins | sample 810851 | NCBI WGS metagenome assembly MDSV01 (sample SAMN05326640, study PRJNA326480) | marine metagenome | isolation source: seawater | place: Atlantic Ocean: North East | collected 2012 | reverse complement strand
CGTCGAATGGAGCAGAAGATATATTTTTATCATTAAGTCCATCATCGTAGATATTTAAAGCTGGAATTGAAATTAATTCGCCAATGGAGTTTTTATTTGAAAGACTTACACCATCTATAACACTTCTCGCATTAAAAATTGAACTAAATGCATTTATCATTGTCAGAAATGCTTCAGGTGATAGACAGACTAGATATTTACCTGTCTTTATTGATGAGTAATCTAAGTGTGCAATTGTTTTCTTTGAAGCCTCTTCGATACAAGATTCAATGTCAATGTCATCAACACCATAACCAAGCTTTACTGAACCTGAACTTCTAGGCTTTTTATCTTTTTCTTCTGCTCTGGCATATAAATATAGTGCCGCTTGACTTTTACTATGATTTCGAAATGCCCCATCACTGTTTGCATAAATTCTTTCGTAAAAACTTTCAGATAAACCATTGTAAGGAATAGATTTAATAGCATCATGGCTCTCAATGAGCTTTGATTCAGCATCTCTTAGAATTTTGAGTAGTTTTTTAATTCCTAATGGATTTTTTTTTTCAACTTCTTTAACTTGTATAGGATCTTTTGCTAAGGGAGAAAAATCAGTAAATTCGTTTTTATTTCCAAATTCTGAAGCGATATATGCTTGTTCTAAAGCTTTTTTAATACCTGTTTCACTAAGGTCACTTGTTGTAGTAATACCAACTAAGTTTTTATTATTCCAAACTCTCAACGTTATCAACTGTTTTTGAGATGCTTTTAATTGTTTTGCCTTACCTCTATCAACTTGAACAGAGTAATCATTAGAAAAACTTGCTCCGTAATCCCATTTATCAATATTTAACTTAGTTGCTGCATTTGTTATTTGAGTAGTTATTTCTGTAGCATTCATTTTTATCTGCCCCCAACTGTTATTGAATCAACTTTGATATGTGGCTGGCCAACTGTTACATTGACACTACCGCTTACTGAGCCGCAAAAACCAGGAGCCAACTCTAAATCATTCCCGCACATAGATATTTTTGGCATAACTTCTTTTGCATCCCCTATCAAAGTTGCACCTTTTACAGGTTTGGTTAATTTACCATTCTTTATTAAATAACCTTCCTCAACGGCGAAATTAAATTGTCCTGTTGCTCCTACACTTCCTCCACCCATAGACTTGCAGTAAAGACCATCGCTAATACTATTAATTAACTCTTCTTTAGAGTATTTACCTTTAGCTATATAAGTATTTCGCATTCTTGATGCAGCAGCGAATGAATAGTTTTGCCTTCTCCCACTACCAGTTCTTTTGTGTCCAGTTCTTAATTCACCTGCTCTATCTGATATGAATTTCTTTAAGATTCCATCTTTTATAAGAATTGATTTTTCTGGTTCCATTCCCTCATCATCGATGGATAAAGATCCGAATGATCCTTCAGAAAGACCCTCATCAATAGCAGTCACTGATTCGTGAGCTATTTTTTCGTTTAACTTATCAATAAATGGAGTCGTTCCACGTTCAATCTGTGTTGTTTCAAGTAGATGTCCACAAGCCTCATGAAATATAACTCCACCGAATTTATTAGCTAATACAACTGGCATTTGTCCAGCCTGAACATAGTCTGCGTACAACATATTCATAGAACTTTCATAAACTTCATTAGCAGCTTTTTCATGATCCCATTTTCTAAATTCATTGGGAATACCATGCGATCCAAATCTTCTACTACCATTGGATCTATATTGGGCATCATTAGCAATAATATTGAGTCCTACTGTTTGATGTAGTCTAATGTCTGTAGCATAAGTTCCGTCGCTTGATGCGATTATTACTTCCTGCCAATTTCTTGAGTAGCTACCTTTTCTTACTGCTACTTTTTTATCCTTTTTTAAAGAATTAGTGCTAAGTAATAATTTTTCACTCACTTCGTTTATCGTTGGTACTTCTTTAAGCCAATCAATCTTCGATTTACGGTAATCCTTAAGTTTGTTAAGTCCATTAAATATCGAATTATTAGTTTTTTTGGATATATCTAACATTTCAATCGCTTGGGAAATCGATCTCATTAATCCATGTTTTGACAAGTCATTAGTGCTGACAAAACCATCTCTTTTATCTTTAAAAATTCTTATTCCCGCACCTTTCCCGAATGATGGACTTACACTTGTAATAAAATCTTCTTCTGCTAAAACACTTGAATTATCGGAATTTTCAATAAATAACTCTATAAAATCAGCTCCTAATGAAATACCGTAAAATATAATCTCTTCAAGAAGATGTTTGTTGCATTCCCCAAATCTAATTTCACTAGATTTAATACTAGAAATTACCATTTTAATCTTATAACTTTATCTCTTTTTTAGCTTAGATTATCTAATAGATGGTTGAAAATCTTCGCTTTTTAGAGGTTTTAATAAGTATAGTCTCATCAGTTCATAACCGTTTGAAATAAATGTAGGTAATTTAGATAATGTTTTAATTAACTTATTGTTATTATTCTGATCTATTTTCGAAAGTCGCTTATTGTTTTCGACTATTCTTTCGAGTCTTTGATAGAAAGAACTATCATTAACGTCGAGGACTACTGGAAAAACCCTTGCAGATGTTTCATTAGTTTTTTCAATGACATATTTATCATATTCTCGTGCATCAAGACCTAATGACTCATAAAACTCTTTTCTGCCTATATCTCTTATGTACATAGTGGCAAAGACAGCTAGTAAGAAGAATCTGCACCATAACTTAGAAATGAAGCCTTTTACAGTAGATGGTTGTGCCTTCATTAATGCGTCGAAGAAGTCTCCATGCCTATTTTCGTCTTGGCACCAATTTTCAAAGAAATTAAAGATTGGAAAAATTTTACTATCAGGGTTCTTTTGTAAGTGTTTATATATTGCTATGTATCTCCAATAGCCAATTTTCTCAGATAAATATGTTGCGTAGAATATAAATTTTGGTTTAAAAAATGTATAGTCCTTATTTGCTGTTAAAAAACCAAGATCTAATTGTAATCCAAAATCATTCATGGATTTATTAAGAAAGCCTGCGTGTCTTGCTTCATCTCTTGCCATATGAGCAAAACATTCTGCTAGTAATGGATTTTTATCTTTTATTCTTCTACTTAGTTCTTTGTATAGTAGGAAACCTGAAAACTCTGATGTACAGCTTTGCTCTAGAAATTCAATAAATACCTTTCGAGTTTCGGGATCTAACTTGTCGGCAGCCCCTTCAAATTCACTATTTCTTACAAAGTGATGCCTATTGTAGTCTTTCCTAAACTCTTCGCATATAGCTTCTAGCTCTTCTTCGTTGATGGATAAATCCATTTTGGCCATTTCATCAAAATCAGTAGTATAAAATCTTGGTGTTAAAATAGTCTCTTTTACTGGATCTTTTCCTCTATTGACAGAATTTTTATTTTTCGATTCTATAGTTTGTTGAGCCATTTTATTCAATCTTATTAATACTATTATTTACTATTAATTCCCTTTTTGAGGAAAAAGTTAACTAGGTGTTATTCTTTTACTTTTTTAATTAACACCAATTAACTTTTGTCCATTCAATCGCTGCAGAATTCTAGAAATGATTAGTTTAAGAGTTATTCTTTTTTCATCTATTAAAAATGACTCAATAATACTTGGATTTTGACTAGCTTTGCATATAGAAATGCTTTTTAGGGAACTTATATCATCCTTTTCAAATGATAACCAAAAGTTGCATGTATCTTTTATCTCGCAATAAATCACAAAACATTTATCTCCTGCAATTGGTCTATAGGTGTTTTTAAGATTTATATCTTCTACTTCAAATCCTCTTTCTTTGAATTCCTTAATTAATGAAGGTAATAAATGATCATTAACAAACTCTTTAAAAGGTTTTTTTTCAATGGGGACTTCTTTTTTTTGAGGTACTTTTTTTAAATTGTCTTTGGAAGAGCCAAGTACTTTTTCGTTAATAATTTTTTTGCTAACTTCATTATCAAGATTAATTTTTTTGGCATCAGAATTTTGATCTAGAGGACTCTTGTTGATGAGAATTGATTGATTTTCATCAATATTATTTTCATTAAGATTATTTTTTAATGAATCATCCTCATTATTAATAATTCCTTTTATCGAATCAACATTTTCTTCCATAAAAATAAATCCTCACTTTACTTATTATAAATAAAAGTTTGCCATTTATAGTTATATTTTGAATTTAACTATATTTTTACCATTCAGGATCATTATTATTCCAATCGTCTTGAAGATCAGAATTATTTGAAATTTGACTTCTATCTTTTATTTCATTTTCCCCATTATTTTTAATAACTCTGTAATTTACAGAAATTGTTGGTTGAGTTTCTCGTAAATCTCTCTCTGGGGGTATCTCATCTGATTCTTTATTTTGTTCTCGGTTAATTGGAATATCAATTTCATTTTTATAGGATTCTTCTCCTCCGTTTATAGGATTACTATCAATATTATTATTTGAAGTCTTATTTAATATAGTACCTATAATCGTCCCTGATATAAAAGATAGACATATCAATCTTCCTATACTTACATCCTGAATATTCCAAATAAAATATTTAAAGGAACTTTTTTGTTTATTATTTATTAATAATAAAATCTGGACACAAATTATTAGAAAAATACTTAATATTAAACTCTTTTTTTTATAATTCATTATAAAGCAGAATATTTAAGGAATAAGTTTCATTTATTTTGAAAAATATATAGGCTATTAATCTCTAAACTAATTCTAAATCTATTTGATATTTTAGGATATCAACTTTAATAATTTTAATATCTATTATATCACCAATTTTGTATGATTTCTTTGATTTTCTACCAATAAGTAAGTTCTGTTTTGATCTATATTCATACCAATCATTATTTAATGTACTTACATGAACTAAACCCTCTACATTTAATTCTGGTATCTCTACAAAAAAACCATAACTTTGAACTGTCATTATTAAGCCACTATAACTATTTCCAATAAGTTTCTCAGCTTTTCTAACTTGTTTTATACTAATCATGTTTGTTCTATATTGTCTTACTTTGTTCTTATATTCATTAACTTTATCTATTATTAATTTGTTAAATAATAAATCCATATTTTTAATTATTGATGTATTATAAATATCCCACTTTACTTTTTCCCAAGATTCTTTTTCCATTATATTTATAATATTTTTATTACTTTTATTGGATCTTTTGCCATTAATTATCATAGTACAGATACTATATTGATTTATTAAATTAGTGAAATCATATGAGGGTATCGTCCAAGGCGAAATAACAATTTTAGATTTATCTATACTAGAGTCTTTTGAGAGAAGTGTAACTTCATTAACTCTTAATACATTAACTAATAGTTTTTGCAAAATACTTTTTTTATTTTCATCACGGCACAACTCAACTAATTCTTTAAAAGTTAATGTACCATTCTCATTAAGTTCAATATTAGTATCTACTAATTCTGTGTTTTTAATAATCTCACTGACATTTATATAATCTAATTCTTGAGAAATATATGAAGCATTTTTTAAACTATATTCACTTGAATGTTTAAACCAGATTGCGTTAGCCTCGTGTAATAACGATGAAGTATAGGTTTGGATATCATTTTTGTTTAATTGTTCAAAATATTCATTTGTAAAATTGGCTGGGTTGTGAACAAATAATTCTTCTAATGACTCTATATTATTATTTGGCTTAGGTATTTCAATTTTTCCATTCTTCAATTGATTTTTTCTAAACTCTTGAGAAATTTCTATTATTTTATCTAAATCTTCGATATATTCTTTTATTGGTTTAAGTATCCTTGATGTGATTCTTGCACTTTTCTTTCTTGTTAAAAGTGCATTAAGATGTTTATTTTCGACATTGATTGAACATTTAACCCTTGTTAAATGGAATGACCAATTTATTATTTTGTACTCTTTATCTAAATTAATGCAAATACTTACAGCTTCATTCACTTCACCTAAATTAAATTTCGAAGCTTCATTTATTTTTTCACTAAGATAGTTTTCCCATTTTTTTAGTAAGGGAAATGATTCAAATCTATCAAGGAACAATTCTATGTTTTTCTTGTTAGTAAGATCTAATCTTTCTGAAATTGCATTAGTATGTACCCAAAATTTAAATGTTTCATCTTTGTTTTTTTCAATTTGAAAAAGGGGAAGCAATGGTGAATTTTTAACTCCCCAACTTTTAAACATATATGCATTTTTATTCGTTAAATCTAATCTTTCTTTTTGATTTATTGGTATGAGTTGAGATTCCTTTGATTTATTAATTAAATTAATATTGCTTTTAGATAATACGAAATCTGAATCTAAAATTTCATTATCGCATAATTGTAATTCCTCTATAACATGACCTAAACCTTCATTCTGACCAATTGGAAATAGATCAATTTCAATTTTTACAATATTCTTATTATCTGGGATATATTTATATTTTTCATCCTCTTTAGGAAGCTTTATTTTAGATAACACTCTGTCGTCAATCGGAATACCGTAAACTTCATCCCTGATTTTCTCAACTTTTGCTAGAAGTATTTGATTTCCTCTTTCCAGTATGCAATCAACGATTCCTTCTGGCGATCTTCTCCTAAATCCTTCTTTAATTACTCTGACTAAAACCTTATCTCCATTCCATGCGTGATTAAGTAAATTTTCTTTTATGTAAATATCTTCATTACTATTATCTCTTACAGCAAAGCAATAACCTTTACTGCTGCATCTAATTTTAGCAATTATATGTTTTTTATCTTTTACGTTTGTATATTCATTATCATTATTTTTATTTATTATTTCAAGTTCTTCTAGTGCTCTCAATGCTATGTCTAATTTATCTTTATCGATTTTTTTTGATAATTTTAATAATCTGCATAATTTCTTGTATTCTATTCCTTCTTCTTGATCTAAATTATCAATTATTGAAGAAGTTGAAAACATGGCAGCTTTATTTTTTTTTGAGAGATATATAAATATATTATATAATTGAAACTGATTTTCTTGTCATTGAATTAATTAACATCTCTTTCATTTGTTTCTATTTCGTTTAAAGTTAAAGAGTTTATAAACAGTCTTATACCAATAACAAAAAAGGTTAATGAAGCAATAGATTTTAATATAATTTCGGGTATAAATGTAGAGATAGATCCACCCGCTAATGCTCCAATTAAACTAGCAAAAACGAGAGCAGATGCAGAACCCAAAAATACAGCCAAAGGTTTATTAGACGTACCACTTATAGTTAATGTAGCAAGTTGTGTTTTGTCTCCAAGTTCGGCTATAAATATTGTTAGAAATGTGGAAATTAGTAAATTTAAAAGCATTTATAAGTGTGATTTAATAATGTCATAAGCTAAGAATATGCTGATTATTGTCATTAATAAACCAGTACAAAAAGCAAATTTATTTGGAGATATTTTTTTTGACAACCATTTTCCAATTAATACTCCTACAAGACTAGAACTTATTAAAGCTAGTGAACTTCCAATAAAAACAATAATTGGCTTTCCTGATTCTGCTGAAAGCATAAGTGTTGCTATTTGAGTTTTGTCTCCTAATTCAGCTATAAATATTGTGCTAAAGGTTGTTATGAAAATTGAGAAAAAACTTTTTTCGATATTATTCTGTTCTTTTTCTAATTTAATATTCATTTTTTTGATACAGCCTTTTTAAAGTTATGCATTTGGTTACTTTTATTCCCATAAATGTAAGAAATATGTTGTTTGCAACAATCTATTAAAAATTTATCACCATTTTCTAAATATTCCTTAAATGAATTTGAAAATTCATTTACACGGCAAAAATGTGGTCTTTTTTCATAAATTAAACATTTTTTATTTGATTTATCAAGATATTTACACCAACCATCTTTTGATGTCATTGAATTTATTAAAGATATATCATCATTACTTAATTTTGTTGTTAAATCTTCTCTTTCAGTTAAATCAAACTTACAACAAGCTCCACAATTTTCTATGCAACTCCATGACTTCATAATTTAATTCAATCTCGTAACGTATTAGTACAATCGTTTGTATTATTTGTAAAAATAGTATCACATTATATAATTCCTATCATGGCAACACTCATACCATTAGCCGTAGTAGCATTGGCTGGACCAGCAATAATAGCTCTTGTTTTTTTTCGTAAATAAAATATTTTCAATAAGTCTTAGTGAATTATCTTGAGGGGGTTTATTGGGATTTAGATGGAACAATAGCTAATACTGAACTAGAAGCTCATTTGCCAGCTTTTAATTACGCATTTAATGATTTTGGCCTTTCATGGAATTGGGAAGTATCTACTTACATAAATCTTTTAAAAATACATGGTGGTAAAAATAGAATTTCGTACTATTCAAAAAAAATAAATGAATCTTTAACTAATGAAGTTATTAGTAAGATTCATGAAAGAAAACAATTTCACTATATAAATTTCGTAGAAAAAAGTAATGCCATAAAACTTAAAACTGGGGTTTATAGACTAATTAAAGAACTTTATTTCAAGAAAATAAGGCAATTTATAGTAACTTCCAGCTCTAAGAATCAAGCTTTAATGATAACTAGCCAATTATTTAAAGAATTCAGGCCATTTGAGTTTATTATTGCAAGCGATGACGTGCATTTACATAAACCAAATCCTTTGCCTTATAAAAAAGCAATGAGATTAAGTGGTATAAAATACAATAAATCTATAGTTTTTGAAGATTCTAATCCTGGCCTTAAATCTTCTTTGGCAGCAAAACTCCCTACTATTTATGTTCCATCAAATATTCCCTCTGAGATTGATAGTGATATTGATTTAGATTGTATTATAGATAGTTTGGGTAGTGAGAGTTACAAAACAACCGTGTTTAAAGGACCTAAACTAGAGGGTGATTTTATTGACTGCGCCTATTTGGATAAGTTTTTAAAGACTTTGTAAAATGCAAAAAACTAATTTTTCAAGGATTAATGATAAATTTAATAATTTATTATTTGGTTTTCTAAGTTCTTCTTGGAAATCTAAATCCATAAATATTATTTCTGTATTGATAGGTTATTTTTTATTTGCAAATTTTATTACAAAGTTTATATCTGAGGGTAAAAATGAATTACTTATGGTTCCTATAATAATATTAATTATTGAAATAATAATTAGAATTCGTCCCTCTCATAAATCTAATTTTTTTAATTTGTGGTCAATATTTGATAAAGTTCGAATTGGCGCCACTTATGCCGTTATTCTTGAGGCCTTTAAATTAGGTTCTTAATAATGATTACTCATCATTTTCATCCTCGTCATCAATTGGATATACAAAACCTTGAGCTTTGCCAGTTAAAACAGATTTCCCTAATGACAATGCTTTTTGCGCTGCCAATGCAGCTTTTCCTTTCCACACTGCATGTCTGTGATTCCTTTTACTTTTTGATTTTTTCTTCTTTGGAACGGCCATACTAATTTCTTATCTCCATCTAATAATATAACCTTTAAATGGTTATCTCCCAAATATTTGGGTATATTTAACTTAAATAAGTCAATTCTTAACCAGAGCTATTAAGCTTTATAAATAAATTTATTGAAGATAAGTGTTATTCAAATCAAATTTCGCATACTCTAATTCTAATTCAAGTTATTCTGATCTTCTTTTAGAAATAGATTCTGGAAATATTCAATCAATATATTTTTATCCAAAAAAGAGAGAAATTGATGTCATATTCAAGAATGGTAAAAAAGAAAAAATACCTATTTTGTACAATGATCAATTAATTCTTGAAAAGGCATCTGAGAATAAAGTTGATCTAACTATTAATAATAGTCGTAAAGAATCCTCAGCAGCCAATTCATTTGCATCAGTTGGCCTGTTTTTGATTTTTTTGGTCGCTATCATTCTAATATTGAGAAGTACTTCAAAACTTGCCTCTAGAGCTTTAGGCTTTGGAAAAAATAATGCTAAATTTATAACTATTGATGATGTCGAAACACGTTTTGATGATGTGGCGGGTGTTCCTGAAGCCGCAGAAGAATTAAAAGAAGTAATAAAATTTCTTAAGGAGCCCAAAAAATTTACAGACCTAGGAGCAAAAGTTCCTAAAGGTGTTCTTTTAATTGGTCCTCCAGGAACTGGTAAAACATTATTAGCTAAGGCTATCGCTGGGGAGTCAGGAGTTCCTTTCCTCACAATTGCAGCATCAGAATTCGTTGAGCTATTTGTTGGTGTTGGTGCTAGTAGAGTTAGAGACTTATTCGAAAAAGCAAAAGAAAAGTCTCCATGCATAATATTTATAGATGAAATAGACTCAATTGGTAGACAAAGAGGTTCTGGGATTGGTGGGGGTAATGATGAAAGAGAGCAAACTCTTAATCAATTACTAACTGAATTAGATGGATTTGCAGATAATTCTGGAATAATTGTAATATCAGCTACGAATAGGCCAGATATATTAGACTCAGCACTTCTCAGACCAGGTAGGTTTGATAGGAAAATTGAAGTAATGTTACCTGATTTAGTTGGTAGAAAAAAAATATTATCTGTTCACTCATTATCGAAACCACTTTCAAAAAATGTTGATTTAGCATATTGGGCTAGCAGAACAGTTGGTTTTTCTGGTGCTGATTTGGCAAATTTAATGAATGAAAGCGCCATTCATTGTGCTAGAAATGATGCCAAATTGATTAGTGATATTCATATAGAAAGTGCATTAGATAAAATTACTCTTGGTTTAAGAACCTCCATAATATCTTCTCCTAAGATGAAAAAAATTATTGCTTATAACGAAGTAGGTCGAGCAATTGTCTCTGCAGTTAATAATGGTATTGATTCAGTTGATAAGATTACGATTTTACCTAGATCAGGATATTTTGGTGGGTACACAAAAATTAATCCAGATGAAGATATTGTTTCAAGTGGATTAATTTCAAAGAAATTATTATTATCTAAAATTGAAATAGCTTTAGCAGGAAGAGCTGCTGAAACAATAGTATTTGGAGAAAATGAAATTACTCAATGTTCCATCAATGATATTTCTTATTCGACAAATATTGTGAGAGAAATGGTGACTAAATATGGGTTTTCTATAATAGGACCAGTATCGATTGAAAATAATAACGAAGTCTTAATAGGTGACGGACTAGTCAGAAATAAATCACTTATAGCGGACAATACTTATTCAAAGATTGATAATGAAATTATGAATATTTCAAAAATTTCTTTACGTAATGCTATAAATATTATCCGTAAAAACAGAATATTATTAGAAAAGTTAGTTGAGGTTTTGTTAAACTTAGAAACTATAGACAATAAAATTTTTAAACAAATAACTTTTGATTTATTAAAAAGTGATTTAAATTAACTAATAAGATATCTTGATAACAAATTACAACATAGTCAGAGTAACTATAACTCTATTATTAGTAATACTATTTCCATTGGTTCAAAATCAGTGGCTTAATCTCTATTTGTTTAATGTTAATAGTTTTTCTATATATAAATTTTTATATTATTTAAGTGGTCTAATATTCCCTTTTTTAATTTGTAAAATCTCTTTAAATGAATTTACTTTTTATAAATTTGAAGATATCAAGAAATTAGATCGCTCTATTAGTGGTAAAGTATTGCTCTTAATAGTTTCTATAATATTATTTTTTCTTTCAAATTTGATATCTAATTATCTTTTTTTTAATATTAATATTTTTTTAAAATTACTTTCTATTTCTAATAATATTATTTTAGATTTTTTTGATTATAAAAATATTATGTTGTTAATAATAATTTCTATTTTTTTATTAATCAAAAAATCTAAAATATTAATAAAGAAATTATTGTTAATAAATTATTTTACTATTTCAATTTTTCTTTGGTATGCAAAATTGAACAACATACTATTAAGTGATTTTCTTGTTATTAATAATATCTTAAAGATTGAAAATTTAAATTATTTGAATACAATTTTTTGGGTGTTAATAGAAACCACATTCTTTTCTTGGTCATACGTCTCTTACAAATCAAATCTAAGTGATTGGATGGTTCCTATTCCTCGAAAAAAAGATATTTCACCGTTTTTTAATTTAATATTTTTTTATTTAATAATTACGATTTACTATTCAATACTTGATAACTAAAGAAAATTTTTGGAAAAATTTCTACCTACTTTTTAAAGTGCGGAAAAATATTCTTTACTTCCCTTGGGATCTTCTAACATAGTTTTCTCGCCTGGTGTCCAATTTGCTGGACAAACTTCATCAGGGTTAGAAGCAACATATTGATAACCTTGAAGAATTCTTAGGGTTTCATCAACATTTCTTCCAACAGGTGCTTTGTTTACCGTAGTGTGCATAACTATGCCTTCTGGATTAATAAGGAATAAACCTCTATCAGCTTCTCCATCATCATTTAAAACATTATATGCCTGGCAAATTTCTCTTTTTAAATCAGACACCAAAGGATAATTAATATCCCCAATTCCACCCTCGTTTCTTGGTGTTTGTATCCATGCTAGATGGCAATGCTTACTATCTACAGATACGCCAAGAATTTCTGTATTCAATGAAGAGAATCTTGTATATTCATCACTGAAAGCTGTAATCTCTGTAGGACAAACAAAAGTAAAATCTAGTGGATAAAAGAATAAAACTACCCATTTCCCTTTATAACTTGAAAGGGAAATGTCTTTAAATTCTTGATCGTATACTGCTGTTGCAGTAAAATCTGGTGCTTCCTGACCAACTCTTAAACTCATGGTTTTTTGTAGTCCTTTTTTTGAAAAGATTTAGTCTTTGATAGACTTAAATTCATTATAATTTTAACGATTATAATATAGCAAGTAATTTCCTGATTTGAATTTTATGAAATGGCATAACTCCTTGACAAAAAAATTTACTATTATGAATTATTCAAAATTATTAAAAAATCTTAAAAGAGAGTTAGTAAAGTATCCCATTAATAGAGATTTGGATAATAAAACAAATAAATAAAATTTTTTATTTCAAAAAAAATTATGATTAAATTTGCCAACCATATTATGATTTAGGAATTAATTAATTAAAGAAAATTATTTAGAAGTATGGCAAATTATCTGGAAAGATTAAAAAATAAACTTAAAATTAAAAAATTAGATTCTGAACAACCTATTAATGCTTGGCTTTTTGTCTTAATACTAAATATTGTTGGATTTGCAGGATATTTTTACCTAAAGATTAATGATATACATTTAGGTGACTAGTATACTACCTTAATTCTTTTTTAATTGACCTACAAAAATTTTTATATCTTTCAATTCTTGTCAAGTCAGGTAATGTCCAAATTAGCTCACTGTCAAATGAGGGATCATGCCATTCTTTAAATTCCTCGATCATTGATAATTTGTTTAGTTTTGAAATTTTTTTGGTTCTTTTTTTCAGGTGATTTTTTATGACTTTTAAATTTGTATTTATATAATTTCTCATAATTCTTATGAAGTTATACTAAATCTATCATTTGATGAGCTATAAATTATTAAATTTTATATTTATACGTTTTGTACTGCTTGAAATAATCCAAAGGAATAACCCCCTATTAAGATCCATCCTAAAACACTTGAAATTATCGTAGATCTTCTATTATGTCTTCGAAGTGCATCCTCTATCATTTTGTGTGCTTCATCCCTACTAATAAATTCAGGAGTTGATTTTTTATTCATGAAAGATTTTTTCTTTAGACTAAACGAATTATAATAAAATTGGGTTTCAAAAAAAAATCATATATTTAAATACTTTATTTTGTAATCCTTGCCTTTATTATTACCCAACAGCAACGAAAATTAATTGTTATTAGATATAAATTATTTTAAAAAAATAACAATATAAAAGTAATCAGAAAATTTATTTAGCTATTATTATGAATACAAATTTATAAATTGTGATACGCATTTCATAATGAACATTAATGATTCTTATATATTAGAAAAGGTTAATAGACTTATTGCTTCTGAAAGACTTGATAAGAATCAAATTCTTCAAATAGTAAATTTGGCATCAATTTCAAATGATTTTAAAGAATTAAAAGAAAATATGAAATGGGAAACCTATCAAACTAAATATAAAATAAATATAAAGGATTAAATATCTCTTTATTATTAGAAATATCATTAAAGGATATTAATTATAAATAAGATAATGTCCACAAAAACTATTAGAAATAGAAAACTTGATAAATATGGTTTCTCTTATTTGAAAGACCCTAATAAATGTAAAGTAAGTAAGGCAAGCAATGAGTTAATGCTTGATCGTTTTTATAATGGAAAAGAAGTTGAATTCCCTTTTTCAAAATAATTAATTTGCATTGGTTGATGAAATTTCGTTAGGAATTATATAGAAGTAGGATTGCTTATCATTTTCTTTGATCTTACTAATTATAAGGAATGTTGAAATTATGATAACTATAAAAATTAATAGATCTCCCACAGTTATTCCTCTCTCCTTTAAATTCATAATTTTAATAATATTTCTCTAATTATAGCGAAATCAAATAGTTATTATAAATATTAAAAAAAATATAGTATGTAAAAAGTTATTATTATAAGTAAATAAATAATTTGATAAAAAATTTTATTTCTAAATAAAACTATATTTTCTAAGTTAAAAAATGAAGAACATAATGGATAAGATCTCCAATTAAATTAATTAATCCAATCAAAATAACCTAATTTAACTTGAAGAAGCGCTTAATCAAGAGGATTTTTAATAGGGTTTAAAGGATCATTTTAATAAGACTTTAGAAACAATATAAAAAAATTTATTAAATAATGCATGTATTGATATATCAAAAAGTGAAGAGAATATTTTTTAATAGAGTTTGGTATAAATTATGAGGTTTAAATGATTAATGAGTTTATTGAATTTATGATTTTTAAGAAAATTATGAATAAAATTAAGAAGAAAATGTTGTGATTAGTGTCACATCTAATGATTAGTGTCTCGAGCGTGACTTGAACACGCGACCTGCGGGCTATGAATCCGCCGCTCTAACCAGCTGAGCTACCGAGACATGT
>MDSV01078908.1_pt1 | contig 14995 bp, 9 predicted proteins | sample 810851 | NCBI WGS metagenome assembly MDSV01 (sample SAMN05326640, study PRJNA326480) | marine metagenome | isolation source: seawater | place: Atlantic Ocean: North East | collected 2012 | reverse complement strand
TCGCGGCTCGAAGAGGCGGCGCGGCGCGTCGGGGACCCGCGGCGGCCTGGAGCGCGGACTTCGGAGACGGCGGACATCGCCGCCGCGCTCGGCGGCGACGACGGGTCCCTCTGCCGACTCGGCGCCGACTCGGCGCGGAGCCTCGGATCCGCGGAGCCTCGCGCGAGCCTCGCGCTCCGGTTCGTCGTCGAGATCTCGGTCGTGGAAGAAGGCGAAGGCAAGGGCGATGCCGATTCCGACGCCGATTCCGACGCGAACGCCGAGATGGTGCTCGTTTTGGCTCGGTTCGCCGGGACGGACGAGGCGGCGAACGAGCGCGTCCTGAAGACGCTTTTTCGCCGTCCCGGCGCCGGCGGCGTCGCGTCGCGCGTCGCGCGCGAGTTCTCGGACGTCGTCGTCGCCGTCCGCGCCGGATCCGTGGCGGAGGCGGACGCGTGTGTGCGCGCGGCGGGCGTGCCCGCGACCGTCGCGCTGGAGCCGCGTTTCGAGAGGCGTTCCGTTTCTGCCCGGGGGACGGACGGCCGGGACGAAAGCGGCGACGAAACCGAAACCGGAACCGAAACCGAGACGCCCGCCGTCGCCGAGTTCCACGCGCACCGCGTCGTCTTGGCATACTTCGCGCCGTTCTTCCGCGACGTCTTCACCAGCGGTATGCGCGAGGCCTCGGAGCGCGTCGTGCGTTTCGGCAGCTCCGAAGGGCACCGCGAAGGGGACGAAGACGAAGACGTCGACGCCGACGCGCCGGCGGTGGCCGCGTTCTTGAGGTTCGCGTACGCGGGGTCGTTTCCGGACTCTGCCCCCGCCGCGGAGACGCTCGCTCTGTGCCTCCGGTTCCGCGCGGCGGCGGCGACGGACGCCGTGACCCGCGCGCTGGCGGACGCCGCCGAGCGCGACGCGAGCGACGCGGCGCGGCTGCTCGCGCTGGCGCCCGCGTTCGGGGTGGACGCGTTCGACGAAGAAGGCGCTTCTCGCGACGTCGCGCGCGAACCGAACGCGCGCGAGGACGAAGGCGGGGACGACGTCGAAAAAGAAGGAGAGTCGACGCTCGACGCGCGCGGCGGCGGTTTCGACGGACCATCCGCGCTGATGCGTCGTTTGTTTTCGCGGTGCGCGCGGAGCCTCGCGCGAAACGTCGCCGAGGCGGACCTCGACGCGCTCGCCGGCGTGCCCGCGGACGCGTTCGCCGCGACCGTCGGACGCGACGACCTCGGCGTGGCGGACGAGGACGAGGCGCTGGCGTTGGCCGCGGCGTGGGTCGCGGCGAAGCCTCGGTCGCGCGCGGAGACTGAGACGGTCGCGGCGTGCGTGCGGTGGCCGCAGACGTCGGCGGCGGCGGCGCGGGACGCGCGCGACGTGTTTCTCGGACCCGAAACGGACCGCGTTTCGGCCTCGGCAAAGCTGGAGGCGCTCTTCGCCGAGGCGCTGACGCTCTCCAGCGCTTCGCCCGCGCGCGTCGCCGGAACGCCCGGCGCCGCGGCTGAGGCGCGCCCCGCCTTTCCGGGACTCGCCGAGGACGACGCGTTCGCGTCGTCTCTCCGCGCGCCTCCCCCGCTAGCGGTGGGCACCGACGGCGCGTCCGTGTCTCTGTCCGCGAGCGCGTCTCTGGCGAGCGCGCGCCGCGACGCCGCGCGCCGCCGCGCGCCGCGTGCGCGCTTCGGGACGCCGCTGACGTTTACGCGCGCCGGCGACTCGAACGGCGCGTTCCGGCACATCGGGAGCCACGGCGGGCGGTCGCATTTCCAGAACCCGGCGCTGTTCGGGGTCGTGGTCCCGCGCTTTCCCCGGGAGAATCCCGGGATTCTCGGAGACGCGTCCGTCGCCGACGCGGCCATCGCGCGGGAGCGCGTCGTCGTCACCGCGTCCTCGCCCTCGTGCCCGCACACCAACCCGGCGCAGGTGACGTCCGGCGCGTACGCGCGCGTGAACTTCGCGGGGCCGCCGCGCGGGAGCGAAAAGAGTCGCGCCGACTTCTCAAACGCGTCGACCGAAAACGCGTCCCTTCCGTCTCCGGGTTCCCTTCCGTCGCGGTTCAACGGGGGCTGGTGGCGCTTCGACCTCGGCGAGGGGCGTACGCTGCGGTGCGCGCACTACAGCATGCGCCACGACGGCACCACGAACTTCCCGAGGCACTGGGAGCTGCAGGGGTGCGCGTCGGCGACGCCGCCGCGCGACGACGACGACGACGACGACGACGACGACGACGACGACGACGACGATGACGACGCGCCGAGGTGGATGACGCTTTCGCGCCACGTCGACGACGCGTCCATCGCGGCGCCCGGCGCGTGGGCGTCCTGGGCGATCGACGCGCCCGCGTCCTCCACGCCCGTGCGGTACCTGCGGCTGGTGCTCACCGGGCGCGACGAGCGCGCGTCCGGACAAGAGCACGCCGGGCGGTTCCACCTGTGCTCCGCCGAGTTCTACGGCTTGCTCGCCTCGGGGGGGACGGCGGCGGGACGGCGGCCCTGACGGCGACGCGCAAAGGCAGTAGATAGCTACGGCGCGGTACGTTTTTATGCGTGAAGGCGCGGTACTACGACGCTTCGCCTGGGGCGTCGCGTCGCGGTTTACGTGGGACCGCCGGCTTGATAGAAATACTACGAAGGTAAGAAATACAAACACGCGCTTCTCATCGAGCTCACGGGCGGGTTCAAATCTCGCTCCCTCCCACGGTTTCGCCCTTCCAGCTGGCCATTCTGGCTTTGACGTAGCGCAGCGTGAGCCCCCCGCCGCCTCCGAAATCGTCGGTGACCATGGCGACGCCGACGATCTGCGAATCCGCCTGGTTTGCCGTGCGGCACACCACGTTGAAGACGCCCGCCGCGTTCGCCTCCGTGGCCGTCGCGCGGCTCGCGCCGACGAACACGCACCGGTCCTTGCGCACGCCCTTCTTCGCCAGGATGCCGCTCAGACTGCTGGCGTTGATCACCGAGCGCGTGGACGTGCAAAAAACCGACGCGTCCACGATGACGTTGCTGTTGAAGCTCTGCCTCTGCAAATCGCCGCCAACCTCCACCGCCAGGAGCTCGCCCTTGCGCGCCTTCATGGTCATCTGCATTTCGCGCCGCGCCGCCTCCCACGCCTCGTCGTGCACGGGCGCGTGTTCTCCGAACGCATCCAGCGCGTCGTCGTCCATGGATTTTCGGGTCGCGCTCGGGTCGCGCTTTACGTCATCCTCCGGAACGCGCGTCGCCGCGAGGCTCGCGCCGTCGACGATCTCGTTCGCGTCCGACACGGAGATGGCGGCGGCTCTCAGCGGCCCCATCGCGCGGAGCACCGCGCCCAGCACGTTCTCCTCCGGCGCGCTCGCGGTCGCGCCGATTATCACCACCTGCGCGTTTTCCTCCAGCAAGCACTCGTCCAGAAACGCCAGCGCGCCTTTTCTGAGCCGCAGCCGTCCCTCCTCAACCATGCGCGCGAAGTTGGCATCCTTCTTGGCGATGACGGAGTGGATCCAATCCGCGCGGCGCATCGCCAGGAGCTCTTTGTTGATCGGGTCACGGCTCGCGGCAGCCTGCGCGGCCGCGGCCTGCGACGCAAGAGTCGCGTTCTCGTAACCTTCGGGCACGATTCCCAGGTTCTTTGCCTTGCCGCCCGCCTCGTCGGGGATCTCGCTCCCGGGGTCGCGGAGCTCAGGGGTAGGATACCCGTAGAAGTGGAAGTACCGCTCCACCATCCCGTACGCGGTCCCGCCCCCCGAGCGCAGGAGCGAGAGGTACTCGTCCTGGCTCCAGGACATGCCCTCCATGCCGAGCTCCGTGAACGTCTCGTTGAACGCCTCGCGGTGGCCGTCGAGGTGCACGTCGCACAGCACGCCGTCGCACTCCACCACGATCAGCAGCGGCTCGGGAGACTCCGCCTCCGTCGTCTCCGAGGCGTCGACCGACGTCGGAACCGCGCGGGAGAGACGGAGGCGGGGCGTGACCCGCGCGGCACCCGCGCGAGTAGAGCGGAGGCGGGGCTTCACCGACGCCACCGCGCGCGTCGCCGTCGCGTTACACATCGCCGCGAGCGTCATGGTCGCGCTTCGCAATGGACGGGCGTGCGTCCAGCGTGTCCACTCAGAGTGCCCCGCCAAAAATTGTGCTGAGCTGGCCCCAGAATTTCGCTCCCGCGTTTTTTTCGGTCGCCTCGGCTTCGGGTATCGAGTTGCACGCGACAGACGCGGGGGCGCTCTTCAGATGTGTTCCTCGGGGGACCGGTCGCTGGGCCTCCCCGGAGTCAGACCGTGGGCGGGCGATATCATGCGTGCGCCGAGGGTCCGCGTGCGCGTGAACAAGCGGTTCCTGGCGAACACTCTGCGCGGTGTCATTTCGGCGAACGCGCGCGTGGATGCGAAGGCGAAGCGTCAGATCCTGTCGCGAGCGGAGGGCGAGCGTCCCGGTGGGGCGGTGGCGGACGAGGCGGCGGCCGGGAAAAAGAGATGTCGCGATGGCGACGACGCGGCGGGGAAGCACGCCGTGGACGATCCGTCCGCGAACCGAGAGTCGAACCCCGCGGCCACCGGCTTTCCGAGAGATGTCGATTCCGATATAAAGAAAAAAAAGCGGCGACGCGGCGGCGGCTCGGCGCCGACGACGGAAGGGCACGCGTTGATACCCGAGCCCGCGTCCGCTGCCGGAGACCTCCGCGACCTACTGCAGAAGAAGAAGAAGAAGAAGAAGAAGGCAGAGAAGAAACAGAAGGCGGAGAAGAAGGCGGAGAAGAAGTCCAAGTCCAAGTCCCAGTTCAAGACACGCGGGTGAAGCGACTCGAGTCTCCGTCGCGCGGAGCTGTTTCTCCTTTGGGAACGCCGATACCCGTAGTCTTCGGGACGCGCGCTTCGTCAAAACGTCGCGACGAGACGCGCGCGCCGCAACCGAAACGAACCACATCGGGCTAAACGCGCGATACATGAGCGCTCTTGTTTTCGCGTATTACGATGCGTTAAAACGTATTTTACGTGTCACTCGGATGGATGTCTCGTCGTGCGTCGAAGGTGTCCGCGCGCGCCGCACCGTTCGTCGCGAAAAGCCTCGTCAGCCGCGCGCGGCGTTGTCTGAGTTTTCCCCGAGGCGCGCTCTGAGGCTCTCCCAGGCGCTCTCGCCGAGCAAGTCTCCACCGGGCGCGGTGGAGACGAGACCCAGGGTGTTCGCGGCGCTGGCGGCGGCCACCAGCCACCCCCCCGCTTTGACCTCGGCGTCGAGCTGCCCCTCGACCCAGCCGCAGTACCCCACGAACACGGAGAGGTGCTTCTCGTGCTCGGGCCGCACGGCGGCGAAGTCGGAGACGTGCCACAACCCGGGGAACACCTCGCTGGTGGCGCCTTCCAGGGGCTGCGCACTGAGCGCCACCAGGCACCGCGAGCCCTTCTCGGTGCCCATGGGCCCGCCCATACTGACACGCCGGTCCGCGAGCACCTTGTGGTGCGGCGCCTCGTAGTCAATCTCGGGCACCACCCGGTGCAGCAGCGCGTTGGTTGGGCGGTTCAGGATCACGCCCGTCGACCCCTCGTCGTCGTGGTTCAACACGAGCACCACGCTGTGCCGCCACCAGCCCTCCTCGTGCTCGGGCGCGAGCAGCAGGCATCCCGTCTCCGCCTCGGGCAGGCGGTGCGCCCAGTCCGCCGCGTCCACCGGGCTCTTGTTTCTGCGCTGGCGCCGATCGAACGCGCTCACCACGTGGTTCGTGCCCCCGGTCAACCGGTGGGCGCGCTCCTGGTTCACGAGCGCGGCGCTGGTTCGACAGAAAAGAAAGGAGGGTGGAAAACCGTTCGTCAGATCAGTCGTCGGTTGTAAAGTTTTCTGCTGAACACGACGAGAGATCCTTTTTTTTTTGCCCGAGACCCTCGGTTCGTGACTCGTGAAAACGAGGCGGTCGCTTTTTCTCGCGCGGGGGAAGTGCTTTTTCGCGTCGCGTGCTTTTCGGAATGTCGCCTCGACGGTGTGACGTGGAGAGACGCACCGGAACTGCCTCCAGTCGCCCGAGACTTGCAGAACGTCGTCCTCGCTCTGGCCGTATCGGTCGTTCTCGGCGCTGCACTTGACACCGACGCGGGCCTGTTTGCGGGGCGCGGCGCGGCCGGCGCCGCCCACCCCGCGGAGGGGGCGTAGCATCGGAGCGACCAGGGCGGCGGCCATTGCACTTTTCCGGGCTCGGGGGCGCTCGAGAAGCGCGGCGGGGAGCCTTACGCGCGCGCGTGCGTCGGCGGATGCGACCGAGTGAGCGCGGAAGAGGGCGCGTGTGTCGAAGTCGACGCGCGCGTCGGAGTGCGCTCGGGGCGCGTGCGCTCGCGGCTTCCGAGAGAAAATATCCGCCCGCATCACACGTGGAATCGATCGAGGCGATTTCGAGCGCCGGCGTCCCGATCGACGAAAGCCGAGTCGAGGGGTGAAACGCGAAACCGTTTGATCGTTTTTCACAGGCTTGGAAGAACGGTCGAAGTTCTGGTGAACGCGTTTCTTTTCTAAAACTAGCTAAAGCTCTACGGCCCGTCCGGGTGTTCTTCTCTGTACCTCTCCACGATCGTTCGGTCCACCGCGGCGTAGCACCTGAGGAACGTCGCGTCCTGGTCGGTCTCGGAGGTGGCGTCCCCGCACAGCTTGAACAGCCACGCGTCCACCATGTCCGCGCCGCTCTCGGCGACACGCGGGAAGATCTTTCTCAGGAACGACGGCGCGACGGCGTACCCGCTGATGCCCGCCGCGAACGGGTTGCGGTACCGGAAAAAGTCGAGCGTCACGCCCGTCGCCTCGTCCACCGCGGTGTGCACGCGCGCGCTGCGCCAGGGGAACCGCGCGTCCAGCTCGGGGTCCTCCAGCTTGTTCACGAACAGGATGTCGAAATCCGCCGGCGCCGCGTCCGCGGCGAACTGCAGGCTGGAAAACTGCACCGCCAGGTTGGCGCTCGACGCGCCGTCCGACTCGAACACGAACGAAGCGCGCGCCGTCGGCGCGGCGTCCGCGACCAACTGCCACACCAGCATGTGCGCGAACAGACATCCCACGTGGTGGTCGAAGTTTTCCGGCCAACCCTCGCCGCGAACCAAAGACCCGTCCTCCGCACGGTTCGCGAAGTGCTCGACCCACGGCAACGCGCGCATCGCGCGCTCCGTCTTGGCGGCGTCGCCGCCCGATCGCTCAGACACCAAACGCCGGACCTCCTTCAGCGCGTACTGAGGAAGCGCTTCGTCTTCGGGCCACGCCGCCGCCACCACGGCGGGGGTCAGGTGTACGCGCGCCGCCACGCGCTCGGGCCCGAACGCCTCGCCCAGGTGCCCGACGACGTCCGCCTTCTTCTCCGCGTCGAGCGAGGCGAGCTCGGCGGGGTCGGCGCCGCCCAGGACGACGGCGTAGACGTCCGCCTCGAGCGCGCGCGCCGTCGTCGGTTCCGAATTCGAGGATTCGAGGACTTCGCCGTCTGCCTTCGCCCGCTTCATCGCGGCGCGTCTCTGCTTCTGCACCGCGTCGGTCGCGGCGCGGGCGAAGTCCAGGGAAACGGCGGTGACGGGCGGGTCCGGAGCGAGATCGCCGTCCGAGGAGACGACCCGGGCTTCGCCGTCGGCGCCCGCGGCGTCCGCGCCTTCGCGCGCATTCCCGACTTCCGCGACGTTCTCGACTTCTTCGTTCGGTTCCTCGGCGTGCGTCTCATCATCGCCCGACGCTCGGCGATGACCGCGGTGACGGCCGTGGCGGTGCGTCGCCTCCCCCGGCGCCCCAACGGCGGCGCGGCTGTCGAGCTCGCCGCCCGTCTCGCGGCGGATGCTGTTTCGGTTTCCGAGGAGCGCGCTCCTCGGCTCGGTCGCCGCCGCGACCGAGAAGACCCCCGCGAGCGCGAGGAACAGGCAGACGAGGCCGACCGCGACGCGACTGCGCTGCGTGCGGTGGTTCGCGCGCTCGGAAGTCTCACCGAGGAGCTCGGCGCGCTCGTCAGGGCCAGCCATGTCGAACACTCTTCGTCGGCACACGTGCGGTGTTACGAAAACCCCTGCGTAAGCCCTGCGTCAGCCGACACGCGACACTCGGCGGAAGAGGGCGTTTCCGGGAGGTATCGCGGTGCGGGGGCGACGTGAAACGCGCGTCGCGCTCGTGTTCGCGACGTCCGCGGTCGCGAGTGTGGCTGGTTGCGGTCCCCGAACACCCTCTCGGGTGAAATCGTGGTTTCCGAAGGCGAAACTCAACCAGTGTACTCAAGAAAACAGACCGTCAGAACGTCGACTGGACCAGGCGCGGCACACGACGGCACGTGCCGGCCGGAGGATGTCGGCGGGCGCGCTTTTTCGCGAAATCCTTCCGCAGACTTCTTCAGATCCGACACGGACAGGACCGCCGCCTTCGCGCCCCGTCACCGACCCTCAGCTCTCATCATGGCGGACATCGCGGAAGCGGAGAAGACCCCCGTGACCATCATCACCGGTTTCCTCGGCGCGGGCAAGACCACGCTGGTGAACCACATCCTGAAGGGCGATCACGGCAAGCTGATCGCCGTCATCGAGAACGAATTCGGCGCGGTGTCCATCGACGACGCGCTCGTGGGCGAGAACATGAAGGAAAAGGAGGATGTCATCACCATGGACAACGGATGCGTATGCTGCACCGTGCGCGGCGACTTGGTGCGCGCGCTGCTCACGCTCAAGGACCGCCCGAAGAAGTTCGACCACGTCATCATCGAGACCACCGGCCTCGCCGATCCCGCGCCCGTCGCGTTCACGTTCTTCATCAACCCCGAGATCGCGGATGCCTACCGCATCGACTCCATCCTGTGCCTTGCGGACGCCAAGCACATTGGCATCCATCTCGAGGAGGAGAAACCCGACGGCGCCGTAAACGAAGCCGTCTCGCAAGTGGCCTTCGCCGACCGAATCTTGCTCAACAAGATCGACCTCGTGTCCGAGGCGGAGCTCGAGGAGGTTGTGGACACGGTCAAGTCCATCAACGCCGTCGCGGAGGTGATCAAGACCACCAACTCCGTCATCGACCTCGACCGCGTGCTCGGCGTCAACTCCTTCTCCATCGAGAAGACGCTGGAGGTGGACCCGGACTTCCTGGACGACGAGGAGGGACACGCGCAGGCGAAAGCCGCCGAAGCCGCCGCCGCCGCCGGCAACGCGGTGGACAACGGCCACGGCCATTCGCACGACGGGGGCAAGACGGAGTGCCACGAGGACCACGGCGATGCCGCGCATGGCCACGGCCACGGCCACGGGGACGCTGCGGAGCCCGCCCCGAAGAAGGCCAAGAAGAAGCGCCACGACCTCACGGGAGTGTCCTCGGTTGGCATCCTGGCCGAGGGCGAGCTCGACTTCGGCGCGGTGAACGGCTTCATGATGAACCTGCTGCAAGAGAACGCGCTGAACATCTACCGCAGCAAGGGCGTGATGAAGTTCAAGGACCAGGGGAACACCAAGTTTGTGTTCCAGGGTGTGCACGAGCAGATCAACTTCGGGCCGTCAAACGTCGAGTGGGGGCCGGACGAGAAGGTGGTCAACCGCATGGTGTTCATCGGGCGCAACCTGAACCGCAAGGAGCTCGAGGAGGGCTTCCGCGCCTGCCTCGCGAAGTGAAAGCCTCGCTGGGTTGCGACCAAATACGAGGCGAAGAGCCGAGAGAACACGTAGCCTGTAGAGGTACGGTAGCGAAACGGTGCCATAGCTCATATCATCACTCTGGGAATACTTCTCCGCCACCTCGCCCTCCAGGGATTTTTTCAGTTGAGCTGAAACGTCAAAGCCGCAAGAGGCTCTCGCTTTTTTTTCTCGGCACGACCAAAAGACAGAGCAGGCGTCGCGGGTGTGTCCTCCACAAACGGGAGCGCGCATCGCGTGCGCCTTCGTCATGCCTCGCGCGATATCGCCCTCCGCGCGTGCGCTCCGCCTCGCGTTCGTCGCGTCGCTCGCGCTCTTCGCGCGCGTCCTCGACGCGTCACGCGCGGACCAGCAGTCGAACGAAACCCTCGACCCCCTCTCGGAACTGCGCGCGCACCCTGAGCTCCCGCGCGAGCTGCGCCTTCCCCTGCGCGCGGCTTCCGCTGCGCTCGCCGACGCGGGCCTCGCGCCGCGCGCCGCCGACGCGATCGCCCGGTACGGCGGCGCGGACCGGGTGGCGCGCGACCTCGCCCTCGTGCTCGCGGCGGCGACCGCCGCGTGCGGCGACGGCCGCGAGAAGGCGGCGGAGGCGCGGGCGTCCGCCGCCGTCGCCGCCGCGCGCGCGGGGCCCCTCCGCGCGCTCTTCTCCGGCTTGACGCACGAGCTCGCCCTGCGAACCTGGGACACGACGCGTGACGACGAATCACACCCCGACGCTTTTTCGGCGTCGCGACTGCTCTCCGCGGAGGACCCGTACCTATACGACGTCAGTCAAGACGCACGGGGTTCCAGTCAGGACGTGCGCGCCGGCGCGCGGTTCGTCGTCGACGCGCTGGACGAGGCGTCGGCTTCGCTGGCGGGCTCCGCGGCGCCGGCCGCCGAGGCTCGAGGCTCGCCCTCTTGCTTCGCCGGCGCCGGGGGCGTGGTGACCCGGACGCTGCGCGCGCTCGGGATCCTCGCGGATGACCTCGAGTCGGTCGTCGCGACGCTCCGCGAGCGCTCGGCGGACGAGCTGAGCGGGTGCGGGCTCGGCGCGTCCGCGCTGGACGCGGAAAACGAACGCGACGCGACGGAAACCACGGCGGATGTCGAGACGTTGGCGTACTTCGCGGCGCGCGCCGAGGCGTGCCGCCGCCGAGGCCGCGTCGAGGCGCCGGGGACGACGACGACTGGAGAGGCACACTCTGTGACACACGAGGAGAGATCTCTCCGCGACGCTCAGCTGTGGCGCCTTCGCGCGCGCACGCTCGCGGCGCACCTCGCGCTCGGAGACGCGCTGGAGACGGAGGCCAAGGCGGCGGAGAGGCGACGGGATTTTTCTGACGAAAACGGAGTCCCCGTCTCGGCTCCGAATCGATCGTGCCTCGGCGAGCGCGCGTTCCCGCCGCGCGACCCGAACTGGGACGCGCCGAAAGGCGCGTCTCTGCTCACCTCCACGGGTGCGCTCGCGTTCGTGGTCGCGGCGCTGCGCGATGTCACGCTGACGGAAAGCGCATGCGCGCGAGCGCTCGACGCGCCCGACGGCGTGTTCTTCGCATCCCCCGCGTTGGACGCCGTCGCGCAGGAAGCCGCCGAGGCGGGCGTTTTCCCGGCGGCGGCGGCGTGGCTGGCGGCGGCGCCGTCCGGGTCGGCGGGCCTCGAGGCCTCCGTGGACGAGGCGCAGGCGGCCGCGAGGGCGTGTGCGGTCGCTTCTTCCGGAAACGCAAACGCGACAGAAGCGGACCTTCGCGGAACTTCGTGGATCCGCGTCGAGCGCGGTCCGACGCGCGCCGCGCTCGCCTTTCTCCGGCGTCTCGAGGCGGCGACGCTCGGCCGCAGAAACGGCAGTCGCGGGTACTCCGCCGTCTCGAGACTCGTCCGCGCGCTGGAAACGCTCTTGGGGGACCTGGAGAAACGCGGGTGCTTGTCGTCGGAGCCGACGATCGATCATCCGGCGTCCGTGAAAACGAGCGCGAACGAAGTTGGAAAAAGCCGACGCGACGGATCCGAAGACACGCCGGCGGCGAACGAGGCGACGACGACGTCGCGCTCCCGAGCGACCGCGGCGCGCGCCGCGGTCGCTCGGGATCCGGGGCGGGATCCGGACGTCGAGACGCTCGCCGAGCTGGAAGACCGATCTTCCGATGGGTCCGGAGACGCATCCGGAACCGACCCCGGAACCTCCGCGCCTTCAGCCACCTCCGACCTGATCCTGGGCGTGCTTTTCGGTCTCGCCGCGCTCGCGCTGGTCGCCGCCGCCGCCGGAGCCGTCGCGGCGCGGCGCCGCGCTGCGCGCCCGGCGGCGCGGAAGCGGCGCGTCTCGGCCACCTTCCCGGCGGACGACCGGTCGGCCGCCGGCGATCTCCCCCGCCTCAGCTCGGACCGCTCGTCTTTGCTGGGCGGCAGCGCCGCCGGGTCCGCGCGGCGCTTCTACCGACACCTCGAGGCGGGCTCCGCGGGGGACTTGCCGCTGGTCGAGGACCTCGATCGAGTCGCGTCGTTGCCCGGGGCGAGATCGCCCGCGGCGAGCGGGAGCCCCGGCGCCTCGTCGCCGCGGCCGTCCACGCCGCCGTCCACGCCGTACGCGTCGAGTGCGTTCTTCGCGCCCGCCTCGCGCAGGCGGAGCCACTCCATCTCGGAGCCGCTCGCCGCGCGGGCGCCGCTGCCCCCGCGCCACGAGAGGAGGCACACCACGCGCGCGGAGGATGTGTGATAAATGGGAGGGGCTGCGCGACGTCAAACGACGCCTCGTGTTTCACAGTTTCAGAGAAAAAAACCAGCGCCGCGCGCGCCGCGTCGTACCTAGACGCTCGACCGCTCGTTTTCCTTCGCGCGCAGCCTCTCGAGCCGCTCGGCGTTGCGCTTGGCTATCCGCCGCTGCGTCACCTCCCTCTCTCGCTCGGTCAGCTTGCTCCAGTTGGTGATGCGGGACAACGACCCGTCGTCGTTGACCACCACCGGTCCCACGGCGTCCATCGCGACGGTACCGCCGTTCACGTCCAGTTTCGGGACGGACGGATCGCCGTTCGGGTCTGGCGCGGGTAAACCCTCGCCCCCGACCGCCTCGCGAGCCGTGTCCGCGGTGTTGGGCTCTTTCGGGTGGAACGTGTCCGTGTCCACCGTGGTCTGATACGCCCCCGAAGGCTCCATCGTGCGGCAACGCGAGTGAACAAACGCCCCTCGGGTCTTTCTTTTTCGAGGGCTTCTTCTGTTTCCGTGCGCGGACTCGACGCACGACCGAATGACCGAAACTCACGAAAAAAAAAGCTCGTCTCGTCGTCCGAGGCGCCCGAGCCTCGAAGCCGTGAAGGCGCGCCTCGGAATCGTCAGCGCGTTCGCAGAGTTTCTTCGAGGTACCGAAGTTTCGCGTCGGCCTCCTCGGCTTTCACAACCCCGCGCGCGTCTCCGCTTCCGGCACGCCCCGCCGCGACTCCGCGACTCACGAACCCGCGACCATGGCTGACGACGAGGACAAGAAGTGGTGGAAGGACAAGGAGAAGCTGCAGCCGGGCGCCATCGGCGCCGCCATCGGCGTCGCGGTCTGCGCGGCCGGCATATGGATCAAGAACAAGAAGGAAGAGAAGGACGAGTAGGGTCGTGGTCGCGCAACGGCGAAACCCGCGGCGAGCGTCGTCGCTCTCAACGCGTCTTCGTTCCGGCGCGGCGTCGCGGTGAGCGTTTTCTCGCCGTTTCAGTCGCACTTGGGGCGAGACCGGCGTTGAGGGCGGCGACTTTCCGCGCGCACGCGCGCACGCGACCCGACGCGCCGCGCGGACGCCGTCGTTCGCACCGAGAGAGACAAGTTCCGCGGTCGGGTCGAGAGCAGGACACCGTCGCGTGGTCCGAGAGGGCGCGCGAAAATTCGAGGCAGAGACGAAACGAAAATCAGTCGACTTCCAAGACGTCCGCGGTCACCGCACGCTTCTTGTCGCGAACCTTCTTCGCGTGAGCCTCGTGCTCTTCGGCCCGCCTTCGGCGCGCGTCGTCCTCCATCTCCTTCATCGCGTGTTCCTCCACCTCACGCTCCGCTCCCGACCCGTCGCGGTCCCACGGGTGCGTCGTCGCCCCCGCGGTGAGGCGTCTGAAAGCCGCGCCCTTCTCATACGCCTTCCCGAAATTTTTGAGCTGCTCGGCGTTTTTCTCTTCGTCCAGCAGCTCGCGATCGAGCTTCGCGAAGTCGGGGCGCTCCACGAAGCGCTTGTCCGCCACGGCTCGAGAGGAGGGAAACGCCGAGCCTACCGGCGCGCGGTCGGCGTCGTCGTACAGGTCGCGCGGAAACATCCCGCGTTTGATGAACGACGCTTCGAAGTCATCCTCCAGCGCCACCGCGCGGGCCACCGCTTCGTCCGCGGAAGACTTCACGTCTGTCGCCGCCGACGCGACCTCGCCGCGCGCGCCGGGGCCGGGGAGGAGCTCGCCGCGCACGGCGAACTCCTGCACTTCGGGAACAGACTTCGAGCCCGGCATGCTCCGAGCGGGCGCGGGATTCGAGTGAGGCGACGACGCACGCTCGCGGTGAGACGTCGCGTCACTCCCGCGCCTCGAGATGTCCGAGTCGTTTTCGGGCCGGCGACGAAAAAAAAAGCTGCGCGCCGACGATTTACGACGAGTCAGCATTTTTCTCGATGATGAAAACACGCGAACCTGCACGTCCCCCGCACCGCAGACATCAAGCGCGCGCGCCGGCGATCGATCCGCGACTGCGCGAAGGTACTAGATAAGCTCGCGTGTTTGCGACTCGGCGTGACCGAGCGGAACGACTCGAACCCCCGGGACGACTCTCCCGCCCGTTCGGTCGCGCGGCTGACCGACCGAAAAGAAACCCGTCGCGCAAAACCCGTTCGAGGCGTTCGTGATGAGCACCTCTGCGCCCATGACCGCGACCCCCGCGAAGCAGCGCTCGCTATCGTATCGCCTACACGACGCGCTGAACGTGCCTCTGGTGGGTGGGCTGAGCGTGATGTGCATCTTGGGTTTGCTGGGCCTCATGGACGCGCACCTCATCACGAAGATCTTCATCACCTACATCGTCGTCGACGGTTTGTGGATCGCGCTCTCGCCGAGCGCGGTGCCGAAACACGCGTGGGCCATCGTGCTGCACCACGTCCTGACGTTCGCGATCCTGCTGCACCCGCTGCGGTACCCCGAGCACGCCATCGAGACGTGCCGCGACGGGATCGTGGAGGTGAACACGTTCTTCCTGATCGTTCGCCGCAACACGGCGCGCGGCACCGCGCTCAACTTGGCGTGCGACTTTGCGTACCACGCGACGCTGTCCATCCGGTTCTTCTGGCAGCCCTACCTCATCTACCACTTCCGGATAATCACGCACATGGACTCGAAGGACCGCCCGGGCGGGTACCCCTTCAGCGAACATTACATGGTCATGGTCTCGCAGGTCATGCTGTGCGTCTTCAACATCATGATCGTGCTCCCGGGGCTGCTCGCCAAGGG
>MDSV01178671.1_pt1 | contig 14996 bp, 16 predicted proteins | sample 810851 | NCBI WGS metagenome assembly MDSV01 (sample SAMN05326640, study PRJNA326480) | marine metagenome | isolation source: seawater | place: Atlantic Ocean: North East | collected 2012 | reverse complement strand
TTCCTATTACTTTTTGTCTTAAATTATAATCGTAACTATTTCTATCTTTCCAATCATCACCATGAACCATAATATCTGGTTTGATTTTTATCAAATTTTTTGAATAATCCCACTCGTCCTGCGGGATAACTTTACTTACTCCATTAATTGAAAGTAACATTTTTTTTCTATTTTCCCACGGCAATAAAGGTAATCTTTTTTTTTCTAAAACTGCTTTATCAGTTAACAATCCAACAGTTAAGTTGCCTAATTTTTTTGCTTTTTTGATAAGATTTATATGTCCGTGATGAAGTATATCTGCAGATAAGGCAATATAAACATTTTTATTTTTTTTCATAAATTAATCAATTTTTTTTATTGAATTGTTAAATTCTTTCCATTGACCGAAATCTAACCATTCTTCGTTAGCAATATAATATAGATCTATCTTCTTTTTATTTTTCTTTAAAATCTTTATTATGTCTTGAATATCATATTTTGTACTTCTCTTTAAAAATTTAATTGATTCTTTTTTAAAGATATAAAAGCCAACGTTAATCAATTGAGTTTCTTGGGGTTTTTCAATTAATTCAACCAAACGTGAACTTTTTTCTTTGCAAATACCATAAGGACTTTGAATTATCTTTTTGGCTACTACCATAGTTAGATCACTTTTTTTCTTTAAGTGAGTATTTAAAATTTTTCTATAGTTAGTATTAAGAATAATATCACAATTAGTTACTATACAGTTTTTAAATTGATAGTTCTTTACCATACTAGCAGCTCCAATAGTTCCAAGCCTTTTTTTTTCTTCAATAAGATTTATCGGATTATTATTTTCTGAATTTGATAAGTGATACTTTAAAGCTTTATCTTTTTTGTTTATTGATAAATTTATATTATAAAACTTTGAATTATAAAATTTTGATAAAATTATATCTAATACAGTTTGTTTTTTAATTGGTAGCATTGATTTTGAAAAGAAGTTAGTAAAAGGTCTCATTCTTAATCCTTTTCCACCCGCCATAATTAAAATTAAATTATCTTCTTTTATTGTTTTGTCTGATAAGTTATCTATATAATTTACGACCTTATTTTGTTTGTTTAAAACTGGTATTAAAGAATATTTATTTTGGAAATCTAAGTTGCCAATTTTTTTTTTATTTTTAATAAAATAAGGATTTTTGAAGTAAACAGATTTAATTTTGTCATTTAATTTCTTTTTTTTAATTAAAGCTCTTCTAATATCTCCATCATTGATTGTACCAAGCAATTTTCTTTTTTTATCAACTATGATTAAACATCTCAAAGATAGTTCTTGAAGTCTTTTGATAGACTCTAAAATAGTTAAATTTTCATTTACTAGAATTTTGCTAAGTTTATTTTTTTGCATAAATTATCATTAGTTTTAGTTTTTTATAATTAAAATTTTAATTTTATTAGTTCTCCAGATTTGTAATTTTTATTTGATTTAAGCTTTAAAAGTTTATTAAATTTCATTGGTGAAATCCCTTTAAATGGTCTTAAACAAACAATATTTTGTTTTGAAAATTTTTCTCCTTTTTTAATATAATCTGAAGCATAAATTGACTTTCTTGCAATAATAATATTTTTTTTTTCACTTTTACTTACAATTTTTTTTTCAATCCCTAGTGATTTTTCAACATTTCTGATAGATTTAATTAATGATTTGAGTTCTTTCTCATCCAAGCTAGATTTATGGTCTGGTCCGGGAAGATTTTTTGAGATAGTAAAATGTTTTTCTATAATTTTTGCACCCATTCCTACCGCAGCTATTGATGCTTCTACTCCTAAAGAATGATCAGAATAACCTATAGTCGCAAATTTAAATCTTTTTTGAAAAACTTTTATTGCTTTTAAGTTTAAATCTTCATATGGAGAGGGGTATTCAGTATTACAATGCAGTATTGATAGATTATATTTATTAAGTCCATTCTTTAAAAGTATTTTTACAGCTGTTACAACTTCTTTTAAAGAACACATTCCAGTTGATAAAATTAGAGGTTTTTTAGATTTAGCTGCTTCAACCAATAGAGGTAAGTTTGTTATTTCTCCTGATGGTATTTTTAAATAATCGATTTTAAACTTCTTCAACATTTGAAGAGATTTTACAGAAAATATAGAAGAGAGAAATTTTATTTTTTTTAATTTACAATAATCAAATAATTTTTTATGCATTTGGTAACTCATTGAGAGATTACTAATCATTTCATAATGACTCAAATTTTTTACATTTTTTTGTTGGTACTTTGCTTTTGGAGCATTTTTTGAAACTAATGAGTCTGCTGTAAACGATTGAAATTTTACATAGTCTGCACCCGCTTTTTTTGCAATGTCTACTAACTTAAAAGCCTTTTTTATTGAACCATTATGGTTTCCGCCAGCTTCAGCTATTACAATTATTTTATTTTTGTTCATAAAGAAAATATTTTTTATTTTTAATCACAATATATGGTCTAAAATTTTTATAGTAAGTAGATTGAATTTTTTTGTGGATTAATTTTTTCAAATTTTTTTTTAATTTTATCTCGTAAAATTTATCTAAAGATTTATTATTTTTAATTTTATTCGACCATCTAATTTTCTTATTCTTTTCAATTAATAAATCTATTTTTTTTGGATTTAACAAAATTTTTTTAATAAACTTAAACCCTTCAAAAGAACATTTTTCGTGAACTTTTTTAAGTAGTGATTGAACATTTTCGTCTTTTTTGATTTTAAAATTTTGTGTAAAAAGAATTTTACCAGAGTCTATCTTTTTATTCATAATATGAATTGTAATCCCATACTCTTTTTCTAAATTATATAAAGCATAGTTTAAACATCCTATTCCTCTATATTTTGGAGGACCAGGATGTAAATTAATTGCATATTTTTTTGCTTTTGTTAATTGAGATTGACTTAATATTCTATAATTTCTGTAACAAATTATAAAATCATAATTTTTTTTAATTGATAGTTTTCTATTTTTTTCCGACCAAATATCAAATATTTTTATTTTTTTTGAAATCTTCTTTAATTTTTGTGAAAATTTAATACTATAGGCATCAAATTTTCTTCCAATAAATAATACTTTCATCTATTTAATTAAATTTTTTAGTGTTTTAAAAATTTTTTTCTGTTGTTGAGTATCTAGTCCAGGGTGAGATGGAAGTATACCTACTTTATTCCAAAATTTTTTTGTATTTGACAGATCATTTTTACCATAATTTAAATAAGGCTTTTGTAAATGTAATGGTTTCCAAAAGTAGTCAAATTGAATATTATTTTTATGAAAAGCTTTTTTAAATTTTGCAAAATTTTTTTTTGTATCTAAGATGAGGACAAAAACCCAGTTAACATGATTTTTATCATGAATATATTTAATTTTACCTTTTTGGAAAAAATTGGAATATTTATTAAATAACTTTCTTTTTCTTTTTAAAATGTTACCTAAATTTTTGAGTTGACCCATGCCTAAAGCTGCCTGAATATTGTTCATTTTTGCATTAAACCCTACAACACTGTAATCATATTTAGATTTATTTTTACCAACATTTGCCAAAATTTTGGCATTTTCTATAAATTTTTTTGAATTTGAAGCAATTAATCCTCCAGATCCAGTTGTCATTGTTTTGTTCCCATTAAAAGAAAAACAGCAATTAAACGTTTTTTTATTCATTATATTTTTAAATATGCTTGGATCATGACAAGCTGCTGCATCAAACAAAATTTCTAAATTATACTTTTTTGCAAAATTTATATATTTTTTAAAATTTATTTTTTTCCCAAAAGTCAAAACTGGAATTATGCCTTTTACTCTCTCTTTAGAAGATTTTAAGTAACATTGATTTTTTATTTGTATTGTTTTTTTTTTAAATTCTTTTTCAAGTGAGTTTATACATAAATCTAACTGTTCATTGCAATCAACAAACCACGGCTTTGAGTCATTATAGATTATGGCGTTAGCCGTTGCAGCAAAAGTATAAGATGGTACCACCACAATATCATTTTTTTTAATTCCTAACGCTTTTATTGATATTTGTAACGCAGTTGTTCCTGAGTTAACAGCTAAAGAATATTTAAAATTATATAATTTACAAAATAATTTTTCAAATTTATTTATTAACTCACCTGCAGTTGATACAAAATTTGTATCAATACATTTTTTAACATTTTTAAGTTCAGAGCCTTTTAAGAATGGAATGTAGCTATTTATAATCATGCATTATAAAAAATTTTTGCTTTTGTATCTCCGTAAGAGTTTGATTTCAATTTTTCTATCATCACTTCTGCTTCTTTTAAAATATTACTCTTAGGTTCTAAATTGAAAAATTTTTTCATCTTTTCGAAGCTTAATCTATAACTTCTTAGATCAGGATCTTTATCAATAATTTGAATATCTATATTTTTAAAATAATTATTTTGTATCAAATTTGCTATTTCGATTTTTTCGTAATTTTCATTTTCGTAACCCAAATTAAATATCTGAGATTTAAATTTATCAGAATTTTCGTCAATAATAATTTTATATACTCTTGCAGGTTCTCCAACCCACATTAAAGGTCTTACCATTTTAGGACCAAAAACCACTATTTCTTTTTTTTTGATAGCATCTAAAATTAAATGATTCAAAATAAGATCGAATCTCATTCTTTGGGAGTCCCCATAAACTGTTGAAGGTCTAAATACCGTTATTTCAATTTTGTCGGAATAAAAGTCCAAAATTTTTTTTTCACACTCAATTTTTGATCTTGCATAAAGTGAGACAGGATTTAATTTTGTTTGCTCATTCGCTATTTGACTAATATCTTGGACTCCATAACTACTTGCAGTAGACATAAAAATAAATTTTTTAACATTTTGTTCTACGCAGTTTTTAATTAAATTTATAGTTGCATCATAATTTATAGATTGTGTGTCGCTTTCAGATATGTTGCAGGCTTTTTCACCTACTAAAGCTGCTAAATGAATTAATGTATCTGTTCCCCTTAATTCATCTTTAAATTTTTCTATTTCTCTAATATCACTATTTACTATTTTTAAGTTTTTGTGTTTAGAAAACTCATTTAAGGAATTTGGATCAAATAAAAATTTATCTATTATTGTGACAGTATAATTTCCACTCGCAAGTAATTCTTCGACTACTTTGGCTCCAATATATCCAGCTCCCCCTGTAATAATAATTTTTTTTAAATCCAATTTGAGTTCCCAGTTGATTTATATTCAATTTTTTTACTTTTGAAAAAGTCCTTTTTATTTGAAAAACTGCTGGTATTATCTAAAAAAAACTTACATTTAATATTTTTAAGTATCTTAGATTTGTTTAACAAAAATTTAGAATGTTCTACATGATATACTATGCAATCAAATTTCGAAACGTCACTAAAGTTAAAACTACTGATGTTTATAATTTTTTTGATTTCTCTTTTTGAATAATAGGGATCAAATAAACTGCATTTTACACCATTTTTTTTAAGGTATTTCACAAATGGTATTATTGGAGATAAAGCAAAAACTTTTAAATTTTCCTTATAAGAAAGTCCAAAAATTCCGACATTTTTAATTTTTCTTTTAATAATTGATTTAGCTATGAGTGTATTTATTGAATTATCAATTTTAACTGCTTCTTTAAGTATAGAAAGTTTATTTCTTTTTTTTGATCCAGTTAATATATATTTACTTGAAACAGGTATGCAATAACCACCGCTACCAAAACCTGGATAAAAAGTTCCTATATTCCACTTTGTCCCTACTAATTTTAATGCTTCTCTCACATCTAAATTTGGAAAGGCTAAAGACAATTGGTTGGCCATAGCAATGTCAACATGACGATACGAATTTTCAAATGATTTTACTAATTCTGAAATTTTATAGGACGAAGCTTGATGTAACCTTTTACAAACAATTGATAAAACTTTTTTTGTTAGATATGTACATTGTTTACTCCATCCACCAAAAACTCTATCCATATCAGCAAGATTTTTTGAATTATCAACGAACCAATCTCTTCTTGGGGCAACTGATAAAAAATATTTTTTTCTTTTTAAAAAATTAATTAAATGTTTTTTAACCATTTTTTCTGCTGTCCCGGGTGTAAGGGTAGACTCGATAATTATTAAAGCCTCGTTAAAGTTATTTTTAATTTGTTTTATTACTTTTTCTAAGATTTCATTGTTTGGTATTCCATTTTTTTCAGTCGGAATACAAATAAAGTGTACTAAAGGTCTAAATTTTTTTAATTCTTTTACGCTATTAAAAAAAACTAATTTATTTTTTTTTACTCTAGGTTTTATAGAAAAACCTAACCATTTTTTAAAATCATCATCTTTTACATCGCCTTTATTTAAATTTTTTATTAGTTTTTTATCTATGTCAAACCCTATGCACTTTTTATTTTTTGAAAAAAAACCAGCAGTCGAAAGTCCAATATAACCTACGCCCCAAATGCAAAAAGGTAATTTTTTTGATTTAATCGACCTGTTGATTTTGATAAATGTATTATTTGATTTGATCATAAAATTTCTTTTTGACTAGTTTATCTTTATTGATCAAAAATATTCTACCTAATATTTTATTTAAATTCTTGAAGTTCTGATTGTAGTATAAATTTTTAATTTTAACCTTTTTTTTATTTTTAAGAATTTTATCTATAATCTTATTTAAATTTTTTCTCTTGTATCCACAATCTATAATATTTTTACTTTTCAACCTTCCTTTTTGTCGTTCACCTATATTTATTACAGGTAAATTCATTGATGGAGCTTCAATTATCCCACTAGAGGAATTACCAATCATCAAAGAAGCATGGAACATGGCGTCGTAAAAATATCTTCCAAGTGAATTAACTAAAAATATGTTTTTATTTTTTTTTACATACATTCGAATTTTTTTTTGAACTTTATTACTATAAGTATCAAAGTTACTGGAAGAGATTAAATAATTTTCATTTTTTCTCATTTTAATAGTTTCCAGACAAGAAACTATTTGGTTTTCACTTTTTTCATAGTTTAATGTTTCTATATTAAAAAAAAATAAAATTAGATTTTTATTATTCTTAATTTTAAATAATTTGTACAATTCTTTTTTTTTAATTTTACTTTTATAGCTTTTTAAAAAATAAGCTGATGGTGAGCCTAAACAAAAAACTTTTGATGGATCCTCGCCCATTTGAACAACACGTTTTTTGTAAGTTGAATGACATACAAAATGAATATGAGATGACTTAGTTAACATATTTCTGTGCACATCATCAATTGAACCTCTTGAAATTTCACCGCCATGAAAATGAATTATTGGTATCTTAAAAGGTATACAAGCTGTTGATATTGCTAAACTTTCAAATCGATCACCAATTAGAAAAACATAGTCAATTTTTATTTTTTTTAAGATTTTAGAAAATTGTGTAACATAATTACTAAATTGATATGATATACCTTTTGGACTGCTATCACCAAAATTCTGTTTAATTTTCAAATCAACTTTAAATCCATCCTCATAAATCTCCTTATAAGAGTTTCCATATTTAGGCTCATAATGCATACCTGTAGCCAAAATTTTTAGATCTATTTTTTTATTTTTTTTTATTTTCTTTAAAATTGGTTTCCAAATATTCCAATCCAATCTACCAACTGTAACAATTAACAACTTTACCTTTTTTTTTCTCATACAAAATTATTTTCGTTTATGTAAATCTATTTAATTTTTTTTTTAACTTAGGATTTCCATACTCAAAAAATAATAATTTATTTATGGTTTTTTTAGTCCTGTCGTTCCATTTTTTTTCTTTTGAGTAAATTACAAAATTCAATATTCTTGAAACCTCTTTTAAATCTGATTTACTTGACCAAAATACACCATTAATTGCCATTTTTAAGTACCAAAAAATATCGTAATGTCCCTTCATCAGCTTTCTCTTATTATTAAAAATTGCTGTTCTATTTCCTCTTGCTAAACTTTCTATTCCAAAAGTGGAATGAGAGCTTGCTATTGCCAACTTCTTGTCCGAGAGAAAATATAAATTTCTGTTGTTATTTCTATAATGAAACTTAAATTCCCCTTTATTTAGTATCTTTTTATAAAATTCATATTCTTTTTTTTCGTTAGTTTTTCCCGCAATTTCAAAATGAATTTTATTCTTTTTGCAATAAAGATATAAATTTTTAACTAGAACTGTATCGGGTTTGAATAATTCTGATTTATACCCTCTTGAAACTTCATACTTTTTTTCATATCCACTAGCAATAAATAAAAGTGAATTGTCTTTTTTTTTATTTTTTATTTTTTTAAAAAGATTGTTTTTAAAAGACCCATTTTCAATTGTTTTAGTTTTTATTATTTTCTTATATAATTTTGAATAACTTTTACTAAAAGTAAAAATATAATCAGCTTTCAATTTTTTTTCATTTTCTAAACTCTTAAAAAAATATTTGTTTCTATAACCATTTTGTACTGAAATTACTTTTAAATATGGTAGATGTTGTTTTATTTTATAATACCAAGTTAAGTTGTCATTAAATGTTAGAAGTATTTTGCACTCTGATGTTTTAATATATTTAATCACATAATTAAAAAAGGTATTTTTACTATTGCTTAAAAATAAGATGATTAAAATATAAAGATTTAAATCATTTAATCTTATATCAATTAGAGAATAAGGCTTATTATATGTTGTTTTTTCAAATTCTGATCTAAAAATATCGTCTAGTAATAATAAGTGACATTTGGATGGTTTTAAAAAAGATTTTCTACCCAGAAAGATTTTTAATATTTTTTTAAACACAAATTAGATAAATATTATTGAGAAAATTATAGAATTTTATTTTTATTCTTTAATAAAGCAGAAACTATTTTCACATCATCTAAATCATCAATTTGAGGAGTTTCGCTCTTTTCCATAGTATAACAAATGTGATTTGTGTTCGTATAAAGAATTTTTTTTTCAATTAACTTTTTACATGCCGCATATATTGCTCCATTAATAAAAAAGGATTTAAGCCCAAAATCTTGTCTTCTAATAATTTTTTTTTTTGTTTTTAAAATTTTTTTCCAAGTCTTTTTTTTTTTTGTGATTGCAACATATGGATGCTCAATGGACTCTGAAACGCTAAATAAACTGTTAGGCTTATATTTTTTTAAAATTTTTTCTACGTTATTGATGTCTTTGAATGTCCTCAAAGGTGATGTGGGTTGGAGTATTAATAAATAATCATAATTAATTTTTTTTTTCGACAGCCATCTACTAAAATCATAAACAGTATCAATCGTAGAAGATTTGTCCGTTGAAACTTTCTTAGGTCTAATATAATTAGAATTTATAGAATACTTTTCTGCTAAGTTCTTTATTTTTTTTGAGTCAGAAAGAATATAACAAGAGGAAAGATTTGATTTCTGAAACGCACTGAAAGTGTAATACACAAGTGGTCTCCCGTTAATTTTAAATAAGTTTTTGTTTTTTAAACCTTTTGAACCTGCTCTTGCAGGAATTACAGCTATAATTTTCATAGCTCCGCACTTTGCAAAAAGACGATTTTTACAAATACTTTATGTGTCATTTTTTAAACTGGTTTAAATAAAACTTTTTTTATATTTATTGAAGTCTTTATATTACCCAGAATTAAATTTATTTTCTTTTTTTGTTTATCCAAAATTTTAACCACTTGTCCTAAAAATGGACCTGATAAAATTTTGTAATTCTTATTAATTTGTAAATTAAAGAAATCTGTTGTTAGAAATCCGTTTTCATTTTCAAATTTTTTACATATCTCAATAAATCTGCTAATTTCTGGTTGTGCATAAATACATCCAGGAATCATTAGTTTTAAACCTCGGCAATATTTTATAAAAGAGTAAAAGTTTTTTTCTTCAAATTTTTTGTGAAAACAAAATATATAGTCTCCTAAAAGTAAAAATTTTTTTTTTTTGATTTTATTTCCAAGGAAATGGTCAATTAAAATCTTTGGTGAATAAATATTAAAATCTTTACCAATTTTTTTTTCTAAATCTTGGAAAAATAAAGAAGATTTATTTTTATTTATTTTAAAAACTACCCACATTATTTTTTTAACTCTTTCTTTAATTGATCGTATTCTTTCATTTTTCTTTTCATGTAATTAATTGTAAGTTTAGTTCTTTCAGATATACCTTTTGGTGTGAGCACATATTTTATATATTGAGATTTATTCTTTTTTGATCTGAAATTGTTAATTTTGACAAAACCTTTATATATTAAAGCATTTAAACAATAGTTAAGTTTTCCTAAACTGAAGCCCAAATCTTTTGCTAATTCCCTTTGTGATAAATCAGGATTTTTTTCAATTTTCCTTAAAACTTTAAAGTGATCTTCGTTATTATTGTTCATTTTTTGAACATCATAATGTTCAAAAATTGAACAGTCAATAAAAAAGTAAAAATAATACAATATAGTGATAAAATTGATAGAAATTTACAAGATATCGTTACTTAAATTGACTATCTTTTAATAAACAAATTCTCAACTTGTTCAAATATAAAATGACCAATAAAAATATGGCTCTCTTGAATTCTGGCAGTATTGCTACTATCAATTATTATACTAATATCAGCCAATTTTTTAGCTTTCCCTCCGTTTTTTCCAAGGAGAGCAATTGAAAGATATTTTTTTTTCCTGGCATAGTTGAGAACTTTAAGAATATTTTTAGAATTTCCTGAAGTACTTATGGCAATTAATATGTCTCCTTTTTTAGCTAGAGCCTGAAAAGTTCTCGTAAAAATTTCATCATATTTATAATCGTTGCCACAAGCTGTAATAGTAGATGTATCTTGGGCTAAAGAAATTGCCGGTATTGGTTCTCTATTTATGTGTGGCCTGAGTCTTACTAAAAATTCTGCAGCTAAATGTTGTGCGTCTGCAGCCGATCCACCATTTCCACATAACAATATTTTATTACCTCTTCTTATAGCTTTTGTAATTTCTCTTATACTTTGATTTATTTGTTTAATAGAATTATTAGTTTTTAAGTGAGTTTCAATATTTTCCTCTAAACTTCTTTTAAATTCTTTTTGAAAATTCATTGATATAATTAAATTGTTATTTTAGTAATCAAACTTATGTCCCTTAATATGCTCTCTTAATTTTTTTGCAATAGGTTTTTCTTCTTTCAATATAACTCCTAATTTTGAGGTTCCAATAGACTCTCTCATGGCTTTTATAGTTTTTCCTAATTGCTTTACTCCAGTAGTCTCTAAGGAAGCTGCCTGGTCTGATCCGTACATAGATCTATCAAGTGTTATGTGTCTTTCTAAAGAAGTGATTCCAAGCATTGCCGCTGCTAGGGAGGTAGCTAAACCTGTTTCGTGACCACTATATCCAACTTTACATTTATATCTTTTTTTTAGTTCTGTTATGGTTGCTAAATTAGCATCCTTTACTTCCATTGGATACGTTGAGATTGAGTGCATTAATTCAAAATTACATTTGCTTCTTGTAAAAATTTCAACAGCTTTATCAATGTGTTTTGTAGTAGACATCCCAGTAGAAATAAAAGTATGCTTTCCTCGTTTTGAAACTTCATTCAACAACTCTTCATCAACTATCATTGCTGAAGCAATCTTATTAAAATCTAAATCATATTTGTCTAAAAATTTTATACTTTTTAAATCCCATGGTGATGCAAACCATTTAATTTTCTTTTCGGAACAATATTTGTCAATCTCATCATATTGCTCTTCATTTAATTCTAATCCTTTTTTTTGATCTCTTTGTGTTTTTCCCCAAGGGCTTTCTCTAGGACTATCTAAAAATTCTTTAGTATAAACTGTATCAATGTCCCTTTTTTGAAATTTAACGGCATCAAAACCTGAGTCTTTTGCAAGATCAATTAGTTTTTTTGCAATTTTTAAATCTCCGTTATGATTAATTCCTATTTCAGCAATTAAAAAAATATTTTGTTCATTTTTCATAAATTTATAATTGATACTTTTTAATATTTATTTCTTCAGGAATTCCATGATTTCCTGATTTACAAATATAATCTAAAACTTTAACTACTTCGTCTTGATTTAACAAGTTTTTAAAATTTTTGCTTCTTAAACCTCTGCCCATTCTATTATTTAAACCTCCAACATTTATACAATAATTAATTATTTTTTTTTTAAAAAAAGTCTTATTTAATGACTTAACAATACCTAGTAATGCATGTTTTGATCCACAATATGAAACGGTGTCTTTGAATCCATCTTTTGAAGATGAGGAGCCCATTGAAATAATCTTAATGAAATTATTAATTTTATAATATTTTAATACGTATTTATTTATAATAATCAAAGACATTGCATTAATTGTAAAAATTTTGTTCAAATTAATATAATTTAATTGATTAATTTTATCATAATTAAAAATTCCGTTACAATTTATGAGCAGATTCAAGTTCTTAAAATACTTTTTTGAGAACTTAATCGTTTTATTAATTTCTGGCTCTTTTAAAAAATCGCATTTAATTCCATAAATTTTTTTTTTGAAAATTAATCTTTTAAATTTTTTTTTAATTTTTTTTAGTTTAAGATTCGTTGAAGAAGTAAAAACAACATTATAGTCGTTTTTTAATAAATAATGCAAAAATTTTTCTCCTAAATTCCCTGTCCCACCAAATATTATAGCATTTTTATTTTTGTTCATTTTTTGAACATCATAGCTTACTAGTGGCTTATATCAAAGAAAAAAGTAAATATTGTTTTTTTATCTTAAATAATCATTATAAATATGTATTTAAATGAGTTATATTCAAATTAAAAAAAATTTAATATGTCAAAAATACTTTTCATTAACTCAAATAAGTGGGGCAGAGGAATTACATCAATTTGGATTGCTTCTCATAGTTCACTATTAAAATCAAAAAATCACTCTGTAAAACTATTCGATTGCACCTTTTATAAAAATTGGATGAATGACGAAATTTCTATTAATACTCAAAATAAACAATACAAAGAAACTGATTATAAGTCTAAAATTAAACTTAATGACGGTGATGTAAAAAGAGATCTTCAAAATTTGGTACAATCTTATAATCCAGATATAATTTTTTGGTCCGCTTTAAGTTCGCATATTAATGGAGAAGGTGAATATGTAAGTATCCAGTATGGTTATGATTTAATTAAAGATCTCAATTACAAAGGTCTTCTTGTTACTGGTGGAATTCAGGCTACAGGGTCACCAGTTAAAACTTTAAAAGAGTTTCCCAAAATTGACTACTTGATCGCTGGAGAATCTGAATTTGTTTTATTGGAAATTGCAAACTGCATTAATCAAAAAGAAAAAATCAAAAAGATTAAAGGAGTTACTTATTGGGATAAAAAAAATAATAAAATTTGTCAAAATCAAGTTCAGCCTATGATTAAAAATTTAGATGATTTATGTTTTTACGATTATGACATTTTTGATGACCAGGTATTTTACAGACCATATAATGGAAAAACTTTAAGAATAATTGACTATGAAATGTCTAGAGGTTGTATCTATACATGCAGCTATTGTGTGGAAACAGCAATACAGAATTACTACGGATTCAATAAAAAAACAAAAAATGGAGCACTGATAAGAGCAAAAAATTATTTAAGAACAAAAAGCGCAAAAAGAATTTACGATGAGCTTGAATATTACAAAAAAAAATTAAAAATTGATTTAATTAGATGTCAAGATACAAATTTTCTGACAATTCAACCCGAGGTTTTAAAAAAACTTGAACAGTTAATTTTAAATAAACCATTGGGTTTAAAACTATACATTGAAACAAGGCCAGAAGGAATAAATGCGAAATCAGTAAAATTATTAAATAATCTAGGAGTTGATGGAATCGGCATGGGAATCGAGCTAGAAAATGAGGAATTTAGAGAAAAAAACCTGAATAGATTTGTTAAACAACAACGTATTATTGACGCTTTTAATATTTTGAAAAAAAATAATATTCGCAGAACAACTTATAACATAATTGGTTTGACTGGCCAAACTGAGAAGGAAATTAAAGAGACCATCAAATTTAATAGAATTCTAAAACCGGACAATATTACAGTTCATTACTACAGCCCTTACATTGGAACTGATGAAGAAAATAAATCAGTTAATTTAAAAGTCTTTTCAAAAAATGAAAAAAACATAGACTCGAGACTTAGAACTGTTGTTAAAGAAAGCAAAGACGAAAAGAAACTTAAGTACTATATGGATAATTTCGTAAAAATGGTAAATCAATGAAAATAGTTGCGTTGATACCAGCAAGAGAAGGTTCTAAAAGTATAAAAAATAAAAATATTATAAAAGTTAATAAAAAAACGCTGATAGAATATTCAATTAAAACTGCCAAAAAAAGTAAGTTTATAAACGAAGTTTATATTTCTACTGATAGCAAAAAAATTCAAAAAATTGCTATAAAACTTGGAGCTAAAGCTCCATTTTTACGTCCAAAAAAAATCTCTGGGGACAAATCAACTGATTTAGAAGCTTTTGTACATTTTAACAATTGGTATAAAAAAATATTAAAAAAAAAAATTGATATCGTTGTTCATTTAAGAACAACAACTCCATTTAGAAAAATAAAACTAATAGATAAAGCTATTTACATATTTTTGAAAAATAAAAAGTATTCTTGTCTAAGATCGTTTGTGGCATCTAAAAAAACACCTTTCAAAATGTATTTTAAAAAGAAAAATATTGCAGTGCCAGTAATTTCAAGTAAAAAAGAACTTCACTCCATGGGAAGACAATATCTACCAAAGACCTTTCAACACTCAGGGTACATAGATATTTTAAGAATAAGAGACACCATAGAAAAGAAGTCTATGGTTGGAAAAAAAATCTTTTTCTATTTTATTAAAGACAAAAAAGCCTCTATTGATATCGATAGTAAAAAGGATCTTTTATCAATTTAAAATTAAATAAACTTTTTTTTTAAAAAATTTTTTTCAGTGCATAAATCAAGCCAATTGAGCTATTAGTACTGGTCAGCTACACGCGTTGCCGCGCTTCCACACCCAGCCTATCAACGTAG
>MDSV01079085.1_pt1 | contig 14996 bp, 19 predicted proteins | sample 810851 | NCBI WGS metagenome assembly MDSV01 (sample SAMN05326640, study PRJNA326480) | marine metagenome | isolation source: seawater | place: Atlantic Ocean: North East | collected 2012 | reverse complement strand
TTTGAAACTGTTAAAAAATTAGAAAAAAATGATAAGTTTGAATTTAAGCTAGAGGATATTATTGATGATATATTGAATGGTCAAATTTTTTTTGATGAAGATATTACTGAGAATCTAGCTAAAACAAATGGAGAAGATGTAGATACAAAAAAGGAATTCACAAAATTAGAAGAAACCAAACAAGAAAAAGAAAATAAATACAATAAGGTTAAAGCAGATGTTCTTAAAAGTTTAAAAGAATTAATTAAAAGTATTTGCGGAGTGTATATTGGTAAAATAACTGAATTATTAACAACAAAATGCAGTGAAGTTGATTCAAATACAGTAAATCCGACATCAAAAACTACTTGTGATCCAAGACAACAATTATTAAGAAAGATAAGACCTATTTTAAAAGAAGAATATAGTCATGCAATGGTTTTAAACGCAATGTTAAAAAAATTAGCAGACAGTCAAAATATTTATAAAAAAATAAAAGATGTTGGTGACATAAGTTTAATATTTTTGATATTATACGATTTTTATTTAAACGGTAAGAAAACACCTAAAATTACTAAAGGTGGAAGCAGTGATAAAAAAAAGCTTAGTTTTTACCAAAATTTTAAGGGCACGCACGCAGTTAAAAAAGAACTAAAAAAAGAAAACCAAAAATATAAAGAACTTGAGAAAAAAGATGAAATTTATGGTAAGAAAAAAGATAAAAAAGATGGAGAAGATTTAAATTTTGAAGATATTGAGAAAAGTGAAAAAAATGGTAAAGAATTTGAAATAAAAACAATAAAAAAAATACTAGATGAACGTGTTTATGAAGCTTTTAAAAAAAAAATAGTTGGCGAAAAAAAAGGTGAAGAAAAGAGTGAAGAAAAAAATGATAAGTTCGAAACACTCATAAGCTCTAACGCAAATTTTAGAGAAAATATGAAACCTTTTTTTCCTGAAGAATCTAAAGAAATAGATAATATATGGGCATTTATTTTAAATAACGATAATTTTGAAAAACTATTTAAGTATATATTGGATAATATGTCAGTTCAGGCATTTGGCAAATGGAATCAATATAATGATAATAATATATTGCACAAAACCGTTTCAGAATTAATTAAAGAAAAACAAACAAAAATCAAAGAAAAAAATGAAAAAATAGAAACAGAAGACGAAATAAAAATTAATGAAGCAATTCGAAAAGAAAGAATTGATGAAAGAATTGAAGAAAGAAAAAACCGCAATAATCAGCCCCCACCAAAGGGAGGAGCATTAATTGGACAAGGTACATTTGGATGCGTGTTTAAACCTCATTTATTATGCAGCGGTGAACCAGTAAAAAATAGTAAATTTGTGAGTAAATTAATAGTTTTGCGAAGAGATGAAAAATATCGTTTAGAAGAAGAATTAAAAATAGGTAAAATCATTTTAAAATCAAATGAATATAAAAAATATTTCTCGCCTATTGTAGATATATGTCCAGTTGATTTTCAAAAAATTAATGATAATGATAAATTTACTTGTAATTCTGCAAGTAAATATCCAAATGGCGAAATGTATTTAGCAAAACTAAATTATATTAATGGTGTAAATGTTATAGATACATTACAAGGAAAAAATGGAATAGATTGCATAAACACATTTTTTAAAATATATACAGATGTATTAGAAGGTATAACATTTTTAGTAAGTAAAAAAATCATTCATTATGATATTAAATGGGATAATGTATTATATGATAAAACCAGTAAATCGGCAAAAATAATTGATTTTGGACTTAGTTTTCAATTAGATTACATAGACTTTAATTCTGAATCTAGTGTAAAAAGATTTTTTTATGGATATTGGCAAGAACAAACAATATGGTCTTTTGAAATTCAATATATATGTTTTTTATTATATAAAGATGGTAGTACAGCAGAATTTTTAGAAAATTATATTGAAGAACACGTTTTTAATACTCGAAAGATTTTAAAAAGATTTATTAATTTTGATAAAAAAAAAATGTTTAATGCTTCATTAAAAATTATTACGCAATATAAAACATTATATCCAAATAAATTATTAAGAATTAAAAAGATTGTAGAAGATTACTATGAAACGTGGGATAATTATTCTCTCAGCATAATGTATTTAAAAATATATAAGTTAACATTAAAAAAAATTCCCAGTAAATTACATCTATTCCATAGAGAATTCATTAAAGACATACTTATTAGAAACATACACCCCAATGTAAAAAAGAGGCACACATTAGAATTAACGAAAAAACATTTCGCTAAATTGACACAAACACTTAAACCTTCAGATTTCTTAGAATTATCTGAATATTGTTAAATATTTAATTAAAAGTAAATATTTAATAAATTATCTGCGCTTCTTACTGCTACGTCTGCGCTTCTTACCGCTACGTCTGCGTTTTTTTGTACCGCTACGTCTGCGCTTCTTAACTCTACGTCTCTTCTTAGTTACTGATTTTACAACTTTAGCAACTTTTTTTACAGCTTTCTTAGTAGACTTGTATGTTTTTTTTGCTGCTTTCATAGCATCTCCTAAACTCATACCCTTGTGGGATTTACGAAATTGTGTCAAATGCGTGATCCAAGCATTAGCCATTATAATATATAATTATATTTTAAAATAAATTGAAAAAATATATTAAATAATTAATCGCATTAAAAAGTAAATATGGAGAAAAAACGCAATCCTTTCAAAACAAATAATTTAAAACAAAATAATAGATGGAGTGGCTTCCAAAAAACAATAATTTCTAACGAAATTAAACCATTAAATTCTAGATTTAAACAATTCAATTCATTAACTAGTCAAGATAACAATAATCGCAATGAAAGAAGGAAATTTGGTGAAAAGAGGGGTAAATTTGGTAAAAGAATTTATAGAAGTAAATATAATAAAGAAGAAACGCTCAATTATTTCAATACTCAAAAAACAGCAACTGTTAAAGAAACATCGTTATTTAATTTCATAAAAACCGAAACAAAAAAAAATAAAAAAGAAAAAAATAAAAATAATGTAAATAATAATGAATTATTTGCTAAATCAGAAATGACAGAAGCAGAAAAAAAGTTTATTACCAATCAATATATGTACGAAGATGAATCAGATGAGGAAAATGATGATAATACCGAAGAAAAAAATGAAAAAATAAGTAAAATAATTGAGTTTTAAGTTTAATTATAAAATAATAAATAATTATATATTTTAATATGAGTCTTGAGAATGAATATGATTCAAATGATGATGAAATTATAGAACCAATAAATGATTTAATGGACGGATTGTGGTTGGATAATTACTTAGATAAAGAAAAAACATTTGATAAGTTCTATAAGGAAGAAGTAAAGAAAATAAATCTTTTTTTTTTATATATCGACAAACAAAATAATATTATTAAAATTTTAAAAGAAAAACAAGAAATAATTGATAAAAAAATATCAAAACAAAAAATTATTGAATTAATAAAGGAGAAAAAAAAAATATTGAATAAAAACTTTAAATTAGTAGATATATTGCAATATAATTTTAATATTGAGAATGTTGATGTAAAAAAATTTTTAAATAAAAAACTAGAACATTTATTCTTAAAAAAAATAAAAAAAATTAAAGACATTTATTGGTTAGACACAATACCATTATTTAAAAAATTAAATAGTTTATATTGTATTTTTTTTGAAAAAAAAAATCATAACACAAAAAAAATTCGTTTAAAAAGTAAAAGAAAAACGAAGAAAAAAAAATTAAGAGAACTAGAAATTGAAAAATCAGAAATAATTAAAATTGAATAAAATATAAATATAATTAAATACATTAATATAATAAGAATGCAATCATTTATAAATAATACATTTAACGATGAGCAAATTAAATATAGATATGTGTTAGACCCCGATGATAAAAGTGAATTAAAACTAAATATTTATCAAGAAAATGATAAACATTTAAATAATAAATGTCCAATTACAATGGAACAATTTAAGAATGGCGATAGTATTACAAAGTTACCCTGTGGGCATTTATTTAATACAGATGCAATAGAAGAATGGTTGTTAAATAATCAGGCAAAATGTCCAGTATGTCGTCATTGTTTAAAAAATGTAAAAGAAATTCGAATCACGTCAATTGTACCAACTGTTAGGGACAACTCTAATAATGAAGAATTGCAAATCAATACGGATATAGGTTATGATCTTAATAATATAAATAGTATTTTAAGTAGTCTATTCAGAAACTATTTATCATTGCCATTAAATAATAATGCTGAAAACGTTGATATCTCAAATAATAATGCTGAAAACGTTGATATCTCAAATAATAATGAAGATAATACTGAACCATCGCCAGACCCAATTACCAATAATTTAAACAATTATATAAATATGATAAATACTATTGTTAGCAGGCGAATAGAAGAAGAAGACGAAAATATTATGCAACAGGTTATATTGGAAAGTTTGCAGCGCCAATAATTATAATATAATATATATTTATATGGTAACATATGTTATTTTGGGTTACACATTAAAAAAAAATGGAAAAATACATCCAATATTAAAAAAAAGATTAGATTTTTTTATTAAAAAATATAAAAAGGGCGATACAGTTATATTATCAGGCGGTAATAATAATAAAAATGCACATTCCCAAGCATATACAATGGCAAAATATATAAAAGAATATATAGATATTGAAAAACAAAATATAATTCTTGAAAACAGGTCAAAAGATACTATCCAAAACATTTTTTACACATTTAATATTTTAAAGAAAAGAAAAACAAAAAAAATATCTTTAATTACTTCCATCTGGCATTTGAAACGCGTTAAAATGATTATCAATTTTTTTAGTGAGAGAAAGATTAAAATCACATTCCACGGTTCCAAAAAACTTTTTCCAAAAAATAAAAGCGAAGTAACTGCTATTAAAAATGAAATTAAAAATATAAATTTTTTGAAATATTCATTTTTCTCTCAGAAATAATTCCAATAATCTTTTTTTTTAATAAAGATATTATAATTATCAAAATTATCCCATTTCATTACAATTCCAATATATCTGAGAAACATTTCTATTTCGTCAAATAACATTGATTCAATACTATTTTTATTATTATCACAAATATATTCTGTTGAAAACAATAAATTATATTTTTTTATAATATTTTGAAATTTTTTTTTTTCTATTTTTTTAAATGAATCACAATAAACTATGATTTCAGCAATTATATTACCTTTTGGTCTAAACGGTATACTTGTTTTTAAAGAAACGACTGGTACTATTAATTTACAGGCTGTAAAATAAACATAATTATCATTTACTTTTCTTTTAAAATATGGACAAATATCTTTTGTTAAGTTTAATTTTGCACACGGCATTGGTTAATTCTATAAAATGCATTTAAATAATTTATTCAATTTAATATAGAATGCAACATAATATAAATTTATTAATAAATGAATTAACAGATATCATTGATAAACAAAAAGAAGAAGAAAAAAAGGAAAAAATAAGACAAGAATTAATGATACGATTTGAAGAAAAAATAAATAAAGTTATTCATCTTACTTCATTAGAATTTCTTAAAGGTTATAATATTTTAAACATTAAAATTATATTTGAATCATTGTTAAAAATTATTAAAAATCAAGAAAAAGATATTATATTTTTAAAAAATAAATTAATATCTTAAATATATATTTTTAATCAAATTAAGTATTATAATAAAATAAATAATATATTTTTTTATTATATGTCAATAAAAAATGCTATTACAAATGACCCGATGAGTTATACAAAATTTATGTCGAGAGATGGGAAAAGTTTTAAAATGTTGCCTATTGATGCTGAAGTATGGTTTGTGGAAATATCAAAAAAAAATAAGAGTATTATGTCAAATAATATAAAAGGACCAGGCAGAATTATAAAGCCGCTATTGGAATGGGATGACATTCAATACACAGTAGAATATCCAATAAAAACAAATAATTATATTTTAACAAAGGCATCTTTAATACATTTGTCAGAACCTTAAATATCATCCCAGTCAAAATCTGGTTCTTCCTTTTTGGATGTTGAAATTTTAGTATTTATAACTTCTTTCTGATTATTTTCAATCATAATTTCTTCTTGAGTTGCTCCACTTCTATCATATTCAAAAGCACCCATTTCTGCCTCATTTACAATTGATTCGGGTAAAATACTTTTATTTAAATCGTAAGCTTTCTTTAATTCATCCATTTGACCCTTATCATATGTATACAATAGGTCAACCTTAGGTTTCTTTTTTTCCGCAATAACTTCCCATTCCCTAAGTCCAACCAAAACCATATTATCAACCCTACAATTATTGTCACGTTTATTCCGTCCTCTAAATTTCTTTCGAATAATACACAATCTAATAACATTATCATTACACAAAACATCCATATTCCCCTGCCCATACATTTTTACAATGCGAGCATACGACTCACCTTCTTTAGCATAACGCATCTTATTTTGCCTTGGTTCCTTAAATGACTTAGAAGCCATCTTCTTATGACGATTGCCACCGTGAGTATTTTTCTTAGGCATTTTAATATTTTATAATATTAATATTTTAATTGTTTTTTAATATCAATTTTATTTTTTTGAATTGGAATGTTTATAATCTTGAAATATTTAAATAGAAATGTAACTATTGGTTTTTTATTTATTTTTTTTATACTTTTATTACTAACATCAAATGGCAATTCATCTATTTCATAGCTATAATTATCATAAAAATCTTCTAATTTATCGTCATTTGGAAAAATTATTTCTTGTCTATCCCATCTAACACCATATTTTTCGTATTTTTTCATCCAGAATGGTGTATTTCTTGAATAATGTTCCCAATTGTACCAAAATATTTGCGAAATATCACTTTTTTCTGTAAACCTATCCAAATAAAATGAACCTGTAATGTCGTCGATTTCATAATGTCTTATATTTTGTAAAGCATTTGCATATTTTTCAAATGTCAATGTATTGTGATAATTAATAAATTCTGGCGAAAACTTAATATAATCATTTCGTTTTTTCCGATGTTTAATAATATCAAATTGCACATTTTTAAAGAAATGTACCAATAATTGTGAAAATACAGCAATGTTTCTTTTTATTTTAAATGATGTTTTTTTATTGGTAAATGTTTCTATAAATTCGTTGTATGCTATAATCATTTTTTTTTTATTTTGTTTAAACATTGCATTGAAATAGTTTATAATTAGATGCACTTTTTTTTGAGAAATTAAACTAGGTATAATGCTTTCAAATACCTTTTTAAAATTTTTTATCTGTGTTACTTTCTTAAATTTTGTGAAATGAGCAATAATGAATATTTCACAAAATGGTTCTGATTGGAATAATATATATAAGCACTCTAATAACGGTTTAATTTTTTTTTCATTTTTAAATATTAAAAGTTTTTTTTGTATTTTGTAAGCTGGTATATTAGAATATAAGGCGTAGAAATCATAATATATTTTGTAAGTAAAATCATATAATTCTCTCAGGAATCCGCTATGGAATATTTCGGTAGCCCAGAAAATAACCTTATTGAAATTTTTTTTTTCAAATAATGAAAACATTATGTTGAGGATTACTTCATCATATGAATATAACAGTCTTGTTAATGTAACCATTTCTTAAACTAATATCGAATACAATTATATTAATAATATCAATTTAATTCATTTTCTTTTTGTTCGATAGTTTCTGCCGTTTCATTTGTTTCATCTGTTTCATCTGTCTCAATAGTATCCACCTTTTTTAGTGTTTTATCAGGTTTTGTTTTAGTTCCATTTTCCAAATCAATAATAGGATTTTCAGTTGTTATTGTTCCTACTTTTCTTTTACAACATTTGTTTATTTTATGTTTACATAAAAACATTATTAATAAAATAATGGCAATCAATGGTAATACTATAGATAATATAATTACTATAATAATATCTGTTTCCGAGATTTCTTCGGGAATTGTGGTATTTTTCGGTAAAATATCGTCTTCTGTTTCTATTTCTTCTGTTTCAATGATATCCTCGATATTTCCAATATTATCATTTATTTTTTTTATAAGAGGAGATGGCGCTGTCAAAACGGACGATGGCGCTACAGGAGATGGTGCTACAGGCGATGGCGCGGCAGGAGATGGCGCTGCAGGAGATGGTGCTACAGGAGATGGCGCTACAGGAGATGGCGCTACAGGAGATGGTGCTACGGGCGATGGCGCTACAGGAGATGGCGCTGTCACTAGCATTGTATTATTAGTGTCAACTGTATTATTAACATTTGTAATATTCACAATAGGGATATCATTATTTTTTTCGCGTATTTTACTAGTATAAGGTACTATACAAGAATATATTTTCATTGAATAAAGTGGTTTGTTATTAATTTCATTTGTCATATCCCACAATTCATCACATTCATAATTTGTTATTTTTTCAGATTTTGAATAAATATTAAAAAATAAAAACATTAATATTGAAATACTTTTAATCATTTTTTATAATTTTATGAATATTATCTTAAATAGTTTTAATAAATTATTTAAGATATTAAAAAGCGGTTTCTTTTCTCGCATCAACCCATCTTTTAATTTTTTCATTATTTCCAACAAGTTCAACAACTTTTTTTAAAAAGGTACAATCATTATACGCATTTGTTACCCCTTCTTTATTATCAAAAAAATCGACAAGAAAAGAATAAATTACAATATCGGCTAACGAAAGTTTATATCCAACAGAATATTTTACATTATCGATATTTGCAGAAGAATTTTGAAAATCAAAATTGCTTGATAATAAATTTTCAAGCCCATTTAATTTCTCGGGTAATGTTTCATTGAACCATTTATGCAATGCTTCTTCTTTATTTTCAGATTTTTTAACCTTTTGATAAGCAGATTTAAAATCACGAATATATTCGCAATAACTATCTATCAATGCCGCTTCTTCATCAGTATCTCCCATTAAGTAAAATTTTCTAGCAAGATATCTTTCAATGGATTTAGATTGACTAATAACACCACCACCAACTTCTAAAAATGGTAATTTACCCATAGAGCGCCATAATCTACCAGATTTTTTATCTTTATCAAATTCATCTCTTTTCATATTATAGGTTTTCCAATCAATAATTTCAATTGGATATCTAAAATCTTCATAATCGGCACCAGCTGCAGCTAATATCAAACGTGACGTTTCCACCATTCCTCGTCCATTAAAATAATTTAGTTTTAACATTTTATAATGTATTATAAAATATTAACTTTAAACTTGAAATTACTTTATTTATTTTCCACAAGATTTATTATTCGCCTTCAATCGATTTAATCGGTCCATTTGACCGACATTCGCTTCCATTCTAGATTGATTATGTTTTTTTACATCTTTATCATTTTTTAACATACAACCAGATAAGTCATATGTTTGAGTACTTCTTTTTGATATTACTTGAAAATTAAACATTGAATTCATTACACTATTTGTATTATCTAAAAAAGCTGCTGTTGATTTTGCTAATTTTTTTCTTGGATTTTCCTTTCTTGGTCGTGCTATATCTGTATTTCTCGCAGACATTATATAATATATACAAATATTTTAAAAATAAATTGATTTATTTTTTTGAAATGTTTAAAGATTCAAAAACTATTACAAATGTCGTTTGAACCACATCATACAAACACTTTAATTTTATCATTGGTAATCTTTACCATATTTTCAATGATTCTACTAAGTATAGTGGTAATGTGTATGGATGCAATGATTGATGATCAAATATCTGATATTTATTTCTTACAAAAAAAGAGGAGAGGTCGCGGTAAAAGGAGAGGTCGCAGTAAAAGTCTTTAAACACGATAATAAAACAAATATTGCAAACCTTTCATAAATGAATTATAATTTTCCTGATATATATTTGAATTAAAAGTTTTCCAAGATTCCTTACTATTTATCTTTTTTTTCCAATTAAAATGTTTTATTCTTGTGTTTGAATAACCTTCAAATAAACATTCTTTTTTATTTACTGTCAAATAAGCTGAAAAATGCTCTCCATCATTATCTCTCACAATAGCACTGTCCAAAACAAATTTTTTATCATTAATAGTGAATGAAGTTAATTTTTTATTTTTTTCAAAATATTTATTTGTTAGATTAACATCATCCTCGCCTTCTTTAATTCGTATAATAATAATATGGCTATTAAGAATTTTTTTAATAAATTTACCTGTTCCAGATATTTTAATTTTACCCATTAATAATTCATACATTAATTTGCTTTTTATATCTATAATTCTTACATTAGAATCTAAATTAACATATTTAATTAATCCATTATAAAAATTCATTGGATTACCTGCTTCATTTACATTTGGTATTAAAAATGGGTCAATATTCAAAATTTCATTATATATTTTCATTATCAATTCATTTGTATCTAGGGATAGTGCATAGTTTTTATTTACATTAGAATGTTGTCCTCTAATAATAGATTCAATATATTTATTAAATATAAATAACATTTTTTGTAAATTTTTTTTAATAGGTGTTCCATCAATTTTCTTCCCAGTAATCATTGAAATTCTAAGATGACGAAAGAATTTGCGACCATAATCGCTAATAAAATATATAACAAAAAAACAATTTAACCAACAATTACCCATAACCTGTTTTGGTCCAACTATATCTTTAATATTAAACTTTTTTTTTGAATTTATATTTTTAATTGAAATCTCCTTTGCTTTTTTTGTTTCCCAAGAATAACATTTTTTATCTTTAGAACTATATATTTCGTGGTCTTTACAGACTAATTTATTATTACCAATAATGCTTTTTTCTGGAGAAAAAGATTTTAAAAGGGTAATATCTTTATAAAATGTTGGTAAATACGACCGGGACGTTTTTTTTAGTTCTTTTATTTCAGTAACGTTTAATCGTAGAGAAGGAACCGTTTTCATAGATTTAGGGGGCATTATTTTTTTTGTTTTTGATTTTGATTTTCTATTTTTTCTCCTAGTCTTCTTCATTAAGTTATATATTAAAAAGATTAAAATTTATATTGTGTATGTTAATTTATAAAAATAATTATTTGACAATATTACTGACAGATAATAAATATATCTTTATGTTTCGAGACTATAACAATAATAAAGATATTATTAAGACATTTTTAAAAAATTTACCTAATAAATATGATAAAGAAGAAATATTAAATATAACCATCTATGCTGAAGAAATTAATACTTTAGAATCGTTAGATATATTAAATATAGAAAAATGCCAAGAAATATTTTTATTTCTGATGAAACAAATAAAAGAATTGGAAAAATATAATTTAACAATTATTAATTATGCATTAAAAGACATTTTATATTTTAAAATAAATGGTAAATATTCATTTTACTATTTGAATAATAAACATATTTCCCCAATAAAAGATGGACGTTTGTTAATAAATAAATTATTTATAAAAAATGAATTTTCATCACCAGAGTTAAATAATATTAAAGAAATACCAAACAATAAATTATTTAAACAAACATCATATTGGTCATTGGCTAAAATAATAATTCATTGTTTGAAAAAAATAGACAAAAATTTAGAAGATATAAAATATTCTAGATTATACTGGTCACTGGAGAGATGTTTAAAGGAAAACCCTTTACATCGTTATTTAATATTTATTTGAAAAATAAAAGATAAACTATATGTATATATTAAATGTCTTTAGTTGTAATGAGAAGAAAATTAGCTGCAAAAAACAGATTAAATAAAAATGGTGGTACACGCGGAGGTATATCATCTAACAGCGCCTTTAGTTTAGCTTATACGAATACTGGTAAAAATTTAATGGGTAGAACAGTATCCAGAGCAAAAACATTACCACCAAGATTGCGATCACAGAAATATAGAAGAGTTGATTGTTGTCCCGGACCCAGTGAATATATTCCTTCAAATTATTCAAAATGTGTTTCATCTGTTGCGAAAATTGAAAAAAAACCTATTTTGCAAATTAGTAATCGAAATCGTCTAAGAAGATTAACTTCCACACACTGTCCCGGTGATAAATGTAGAGATACAAGTGTAGATTCTGGTAGATTATGGAAACTATCACCTAATCAATATGCTAGTGACCTTATAGATAGATTAGCTGCATTAAACATCGATAGCGAAAGTGGTTGTTATTATGAATTTAAGGTAACTGTTGTAAATGATGGCGGTAATAATAAATTTCTTTTAAATGGAAAAAGATTTGGAATAAATTTTAAGGTAGGTAATAGATATATTTTCGATGTATCAGATTCAACTAATGCTACGCACCCGTTAAGATTAGTTTCTACGGATGCTGGAAACCCTATTTATAATAGATTACAAATTATTGGAGTGCAAGGAGAAAAAAATGCAAAAGTTATTTTTACTCCGCAGGAGAAAGGCAATGTTTTATTAAATTGTTCCAATCACGGTAAAGCTATGGGCTCATACTATAATTTAGTGATGGATGCAAAACCAGAAATTAATGTTACTGTCGCTGCTAAGATTGCTCATCCACGACAATCATACGGTTCAAATAACGGATATTATTTAGATGGTGTTGTAAGTCCAGCATTAAAATTGGTAAGAGGTAATACATACAGATTTAAACAGAATGATGGAACAAATGCAACAAATGGGGGTCATCCATTACAATTTTGGGAAAAAGAAGATAAAACAGGTACACAATATGCATCAACTGTTGTTGGTAATGTTGGTACAGCCGGTGCGTACGTTGATTTTACTGTAGCTGATGATGCCCCAAACAAAATTTATTATCAATGTGGGAATCACCAGTTTATGGGAAATTACTTTGATATTGTAGATGAAGATGACGTTGGTATTACTGTAAAAGATAGCGATGAAAATTTACTTAAGGAAAAGAAATGCAAAGATATGCCAGGACCTAAGGTACATAATTCTCTCACAAGAGGACGTATAAAGTGCGGCGTAATAGCAATGACAAAAGATGTTACAAATAATGTTGTAGCAAGTAATGCTAGTGACCATATTAGAAAGGTAAAATCAAGAACATTGAATGCTGATTGTATTACATCGATACGACCATTTAATGTTAAGAAATGCTCACCACCCGTTTAAAATAAATTGATTTAAAATTAAATATTTTTGAATGTATTAAAAATATTTAAAAAGTTTATTAAAATGTCTAGCACTGTTTTAATGGTAAAACTTGTAAAGAAGAATGAAAGCGATGAAGTATTTGATCGAAGGAGGAAAATGTATAAAGCCGCTATTAATAAACATAATGGAATGGTATTTAACACCATTCCTAACACAGATGAACGACGCAACTTTGTTGGTCTCGAATATGATAACATAAAGTATTTTAAAGATTTTGTTGTTACTCGTTTTGAAGAAAGTTATTCAAGACAAGAATGTAATCCTTATTTTGATTCGGGATTTGATATTTTCCAACCAGTAGGAAAAATGCATTCAATTGCGACACCGGCTGGCGAAACAAAAAGCTATGAATTAGAAATGGGAACGCATTTGATTGGTCTTGGTATTAAAGCAGCAATGTATACTATTCCACTTTTTAAATCAAATAATTTAAACGCAGAGCTTTTACGGAGAATTACAATATATGACAATATTGAGAATCTTGTAAATGAAAATAATGATATTTCAAAAATTAATATGGTAAGAAGAATGAATTGGAGTAATTGTCAAACACCAATGCCATATAAGTTGCATCCTCGCAGTTCTATTTATAAAAAGGCTATTCGTCAGGCTAATTGTACAGGTATTATAGATTCGGGTTACCGCGGAGAATTGGGTGCAGCGGTAGATTGTTTAGGATATAATTATGGGAAACAAACAGATCCGATAAGAACAACATTGGAATATGGTAAACGCTATTTCCAAATTTGTCGTGCTGATTTACAACCATTTTATGTTCTACTTCTCAATAGTAATGATGATTTGCCCTCGACAGTGCGAGGCGAAGGTGGCTTTGGTTCAACGGGTAGATAATTCTGGAAAATATTTATGAATATATTTATTGTAACTATTTAAAAATTTTTTTTGTTTTTCTTCATTTTCATCACATTTACAATTATTGCATTGGTGAATATATATTTCCCAATAGATATCTGCGTTATTATTATTTGTTTTATATGTTTTAAATAAAATCAATTTTGACGTTATTTGATAACAATCAAAACAAGATTGCAACCAACCTTCTTCGGGTAAATGTGAATCTCTATATATATATATTTTTTTTATTTTTTTAGTCATAATAATGATAAATAATTTTTTTTTAATTAATTATTAAGCTAATATATTTAATAAAAATATTTTTCTACATAAATTATATATCAAATGGCTTATAAAAAAAGAAGGAAAAAATCTAGGAAAAAATATAAAATAATGAAAGGTGGCTCGCTAGCTGGGAGATTTTTTAGATTTTTAGCTGGTGAGAACAATAGAGATAGATTAAGATTAAATGAATTAAAAGAATTAGATGAATATAAAAGACAAAAAAAAATAAGAGAAAAAATAGAAAACGAGGATAACAGAATGAAAGATATTGAAAATAGTTTTAAAGAAGATGAAGAAATAAGTGAAAAATATCTTAAAAATAATAAAGTTATAGATAAAAAAGAAGAAGAAGAAAATGATATCTTACAACGCGGTGGAAGTAAACAAACATTACAAGAAATTCACGATAATGATAAAAAAAATTTTTTTGATTGGTATAATGATAGCACAGTAAATTATTCAGAGGTTGTTAAAAGAAGAGATCCAAATAATGAACAAACTGCCAATGATTTGCCGGGTGGATTTAGTTGGAAAAGACATCAAAATGATATGGTTGGCGATTTTTCTTACCATTTAAAAAATTATTCAAACCAAACAGGTGGAACAAAAAAAAGAAAAAAGAAAAAACGAAAAAGAAAAACAAAAAAAATGTTATGTTTCAGAGGC
>MDSV01018965.1_pt1 | contig 14997 bp, 5 predicted proteins | sample 810851 | NCBI WGS metagenome assembly MDSV01 (sample SAMN05326640, study PRJNA326480) | marine metagenome | isolation source: seawater | place: Atlantic Ocean: North East | collected 2012 | reverse complement strand
TTTTTTTTTTTTTTTTTTTTTTCTTTTTCTTTTCCGCCGGCGGCGGCGGCGGCTCGGCCAGCCTCGAAGCGCCCGAGCGCCGGCGTTTCTTGCCGCCGCCCGCGCGCTCGGCGGCGGGTCCCACCTCGCCGCCCGTCGCGGGCGCGAGGCCCGAAGCGAGGGACGCGAAGTCGAACGACGGAGTCTGGTATTTTTCTTTTTCCGTTTCCGTCACCGTTTCGTCTTCGGGAGCCTCCGCCTCCGCCGCCGCGACGCGCGACCCGGTTGCGGTCGAAACCGTCGGATTCGACGCGGCGACCATCCCCAGACCCGAAGAGAACGTCGCCCTGGAATACGAAGGCACGCGTACGGTCGCCGCGCCCGTGTCCGTACCGGTCGAAGTCCAGGCTTCCCCGCGGTCGATCTTCGCGCCCACCCCGCGCACGCGGCGGGGCACGGCGGCGCCCAGGTCCTCGCCGGCGGAGACGTCGAGAAAAGCCCCCGCCGCGTCTTTCGACGCACCGGAAGGCGGCGCGGGTTCGCTCGCGCGTTCGGGAACGGGAGCCGGCGGCAAAACACGCCAGCTCCAATCCTCGTCCCCTACGGTCGCCGCGGCGTCCGCGGCGTCCGCGGCGGCGGGAACGGCGCGCGCGCGCGGACGCGTCGGGACGCGTTTCCCGGCGGCGGCGAGAGACGCTTTCGCCGGGCTCGGCGCCCGGTCCGTCTCTTTTTGTCGTGAAAAATCGCGCGCGCGCCGCTCGCCACGTTTTCCTTTGGGAAACGCGCGCCCGACCCGCACCGCGCGCCGCTCGCAAACGAGCGCCTCGGGCGGCGGGTCTGAGGCCGAGGTCCCGGGCTCGAGGCCCGGCGGCGGCATGACCCCCCCGCGGAGCAGCGGCGCGAGGAGGTTGTACGCGGCGGCGGCGTCCGCGACGAGCTGGTGCGCCGCCGCGCGCAGACGCGCGAGCGCGGCGAGCGCGACGAGCGCGAAGGGCATGAAGAAGGTGTGCGCGAGCTGGCCGACGAGCGCCTCGGCAGCGGCGAGCATGTCGTCATCCGCCTCCGCGGCGACGCGCGCCGTCTCGCGCAGGCGAAGGGACAGGTCGTCCCAAAGCGCCCGGGGCGGGAGCTTCCACAGCGCGTGCGCCCCCGCGGCGACCGCCGGGCTCGACGACGCCGCCTCGCGAGCTTCCTCCGAGACGCCCGCGCGAAGGCCGTTCCTGAGCGCGACGGCGGCGGTTCCGACATCGAGCGCGGCGAGCGCGCGCAGGCTGCGAGTCACGCCGCGCATGCGCTGAAAGTGCACCGCGCGTCGGTGCTGGCTCGTGCTCTTGTACATCATGGCCATCCACAGCCGCGTCTCGCGACGCAGCTCGACCGCGGCGAGCGCGGTGACCAGCGATGCGGAGGAGGAGGCGCCCGCCGCGACGTCGTCGCCGCCGCTCGTCGCGCTTTCCGGCGCCGAAACGCCATCGCCCCGCGCGGGGTCGTCTTCACCCAGAGCCGCGAGCGCGCGACGCATGTTCCGCAACACCACATCGTCCGGGAGAGACCTCGCGGACACCGGCGCGCGAAGCTCGGGGGCGAGCGCCTTCATGCCCCCGCGCGCCCCCGACTGGAGGGAAGAGAGACTGAGATTTCGTTGTTTTTTTTTTTTCATCAGTTCCGATTCCGACTTTTTGCCATCTCCGAGAAAACGACTTTCCGAGCCGCGCCTTCTTGTGCCGCGACGAAGGCTCGGGCCACTGCCCGACGCGCCCTCGACACGCGCACGATGTCGGATTCCCTCGAGATCGTCACCGTGGACTCCTTGCGCCCCGGCTTGTCGAACCTGAACCTCGTGGTCAAGATCCTCGAGGCGACGGAGGTGCTGAACAAGAAGCACCCCGACGGATCGAGCACAACCATCGTGGAGTGCGTGGCGGGCGACGCGACGGGCACCGTGATTTTCTCGGCGAGGAACAAACAGGCGGAGGCGTGCAAGCCCGGCGTCGTGCTCAGGGTCACGAACGGCAAGATCGACATGTTCAAGGGCACCATGCGTCTGGCGGTGGAGAAAGGGGGCTCGGTGAAGCCCACGGAGGAGCAGGAGGACGTGGACGTCAACTCCGGTTACGACCTGTCCGCGGTGGAGTACGAGCTCATCTCGGACAACTTGTAGCTTCGCGCGTCGCCTCGCGTCGCGGCGGGACGAATCGTCGCGGCGCGGGTCGCGAGACCGCTTCGGGAAAGCTCGGCGACCCACCGTCGGATCGATCGACACGACGTGAAAGTAATATCTATACGAGCTTCAGAACACGATCGGTCGTCACGTCACGCGCGTCGCTAAAGGGTTCTACCGAGAGAATCGAGCGCCGCGCGCGGTGGTTCGTGACGGGTACGCCGCGGGACAGGAGACGCCCTCGAACGGTCTCGCCACCGCGTAGAACCTCTGCGCGTCGGCGACGCCGGCTTCGCTCACGGTCTCCACCCCCGGCGAGAAGAAAGACATCACGCCCGGGCCGGAACTGTCGCCGCCCATCGACCGCACGCGCTCGGGTTGACCCCGCCTCCAGGTCTCGTGGGCCACGGCGCCGGCGCTCGTCGCGCGCGTCGGAGTGGGCGGGTCCATCCGCACATTTCGCGGATGCCGCGGGCGCCACAGCGTCTCGCCCGGGACGCGGTCGCGGTGGAACTGGTCCAGCGCGCGCAGAAGCGCCTGGTCCTTCAGCGAGCCCTTCGTGAGCACGCCGTCGGAGTGGTCCAGCGCGGTGGGGTTGTACGCGGACCCGGCGATGAACCCTCCGTACCCGGGTACGTGCTTGGTGATCCGCACCAGCCCGCTCGCGAGGTCCGCCGTGGTGGACCGCTGCGAGATGCCCGCGCCCAGCCCGCGGCCGTTCGCGGGCGGCGCGCGCGCGCGCGGGTCTGAACCCGCCTTGCCGTAGTCGCGGTCGTACCGAGAGGTGTCGTCCAGGCGCGCGGGGGGATCGCCGGCGGCGCCCGCGGGCGCGCGGCCCGCGGGGCGCATCGGCGAGCGCGGGCGCACGACGCCGGCGGCTTCGCGCGGCGCGGAGATTTCGTGCTGGTACGAGGACTTCGCGAGGAACTTGGCGGGCGCGGGTGCGACGCTCTCGGTATCTGCGGCTTTTCTGACGTCGCCGATCCAGTACCCGCCGCCCGTGCCGTCCGGGACCCTGTACGCCTCGGGCGCGTGCGCCGGGTGCTGCACGTCGTAGAGCGTCCTCGGCACGGCGTCGAAAGTCACGTTCGCCGCGTTCGCGCGCATAGTCGCGTCGTCCACGCGCCTGCCCACGAACGCGCTGTGGCCCTTGACGGGGACATCGATGTTACGCTCGGAGTTGATGTATCCGGTGTATCCTGTTTCGGTTCGAGGGTCGCGGGGGTCCAGGTTCGAGGGTCGCGGGGGTCCAGGTCAGGGACCGACGAGTTCGATTCGGGAGAATCGGGCAGGAGCGAAGAATTGCGCCGATTCCGATTCCGAGACGCCACACGCTGTGTCCGGAGAGGAGACGCACCCGGTACGCCCAAGTCGACGCGATAGCCGACGTGACACTGGTTGCCCGCGGTCGCGACCATCTCGGTCGGGGGCTGATGGGGTGCTGCGGGGAGGTGTGAGCTGGGAATTCTTCCTTTTCCGGCACTTGGCATTGTTGCTTTCCACGTAGAGCGCGTCGCTCCGATTCGGACGGCGAATTTTCTCAGACTGCTTGCGCACTCGACGACTCGAGATCTCTCGCGATGTCGAAGCCAATCAACTTTCGCGAAGTTTCGTAGCGAACACCCGACAGCTGGCAAACGAGCGGGGCGCCACAAGCGACTGCGCACGCAAGCAGCTCACCTCGCCATGTCCTTCTCCATCGGTACGCGACGCATCGACTCTTTCGCGCAGTGCACTGCTCACGATGCGCACGGCGCGTGCGTCCTCGCGCCGTCTCCCGAGGCTGCCCTCACGACACACTCACGCCGGCCGAAACTGATGTCTTCTCTTCACTTCCATCATAATCTCTTGCCGCGCTTCCCACGACACAGCGTCCACGTCCGCGTGCGCATCCTCCGCGGCCGGCTCGCTCGCGTCGAATTCCCACAGACGCGCGTCTCGCGCGGCGACCGTCTCCGCGCTCCCCGCGCAGGAGCTGGCGCAGTTGGCGGAGGGCGGCGTCGGCGGCGTCGTCGCCATCTTCGGCGTCGCCGGAGGGCTCGCCGCCGTTTCCGCGCTGTCGACGGCGCGCATCGAGCAGAGGGTGGACGAGGCCATCGCCAAGGCGGAGAGCTACGGCATCGACCTGACCGACCTGTACTATGACTTTGACGTGCCCGGCGACCAGTACCCGTTCGGCGACGGCGAGGACTGGATGCCGGCGTCGTGGAAGCCGCCCAAAACGGGCGACTCCAAGTACCTGCCCACGAAGATGCTCGGCCAGATTCAGATCCGCACGAACCAGTACGAGGCCATCGAGAAGTGCAAGGCGGCGGGGATCGACATCGAGGACCTGTGTGTACCGTTCGAGGGGTACGAAGGCGAATTCGACACCAACGCCAAGCGTCTGATCGAGATGCGGAAGAGGCTCGAGGCGTCGGGCAAATGATCGACCGACTTGTAACTGCCACATCGCTCGTCTCGTTTCGTATTCGCGGGCGTAGTTCGGCACCCCCGGACTGCTATCGCTCGCGCTCACTGCCTGGGCGCGCGTCTCCATGCGACGCTCGCGGATGCGGGCGTCGGAGCTTCAATTCCGCTGCGTCGGAACTGTCGTCGCGGCGATATTGTTCGCGACGCTGTTGACCCTGTCGCTGCACTCGCCGTCGGAAGACGCGGACGTCTTCGCGGACGACTACCGGCACCACGCGCTCAGGGAGGTCGAAGACGGACAGTGCGCCGGATTCGGCCATCTGAACCCGCTCCCACCCGCCCCTCCAGGGGCTTTGAGTCTGTTTTCGCTAGGGGATTGGGGCGTTCGCGGTCTGGATGTGGGGAGCGACGCGCAGATGGCGGTGGCGCGGGGCATGAAGTGCGCGGCGAGAGCCGCGCCCGTCAGCGCGGTTTTTACCCTCGGCGACAACTTCTACGGCGATGGCGTCACCTCCGTGGACGACCCGCAGTTCGAGTTCAAGTGGGCGAGCGTGTATGCGGACGCCGCGCTGGACGTGCCGTGGTACCCCGCGCTGGGAGACCACGACCAATGTGGGGACGTGGACGCGCAGGTGCGGTTCTCCGAGCGGCACCAGCGGTGGCGGATGCCGGCGGCGTACTACGAAGAGACATTCGCGTTCGACGGCGGCGACGCGCAGTTTGTATTCGTGGACTGGGTTCGGCTGGAGGGGGCGTTTTCGCAGAGCCCGGAGGACAGGCGGTTCGGCGAGCGTCTGCGCGAGGACCAGGCGGGCACAACCACCTCCGAGGAACACTGGGAGTGGCTTCGCCAGGCGCTCGGGAGGGGGGATCCGACGTGGCGCGTCGTCGTCGGCCACAGGCCAGTGATCTCTGTCTCGGCGCGGTCGGCGCGGGACGACGCCGCGTTCCCAGCGGAGGCCCGGACGCGGGACGCGCTTCGCGAGGTGATGGAGACGTTCGGCGTGGACCTGTGGATCAACGGGCACGACCATACCGTGCAAGTGGCGTGTTCGGAGACGCCGAAGGGCGCAACGCACTTCGTGACCGCAGGCGTGGGCGGGTACGACCTGCACGAACTCTTGCCAAGCGCGGAGTGGCCGGAGGAGATGGCGTTCGCAGACGCCTCTTTCCACGGGTTCGCCGCACATAGGTTCACCGCGGACGCCATCACGACGCACTTCCTGGACGAGCGCGCGGAGGTGCGTCACTCGTTCGTGATCGATAAGCGTTCAAAGACGTGTCTGGGGCAGGGGGCATCTACTAAGGCGAACGTCTATGACAACATCGCCAGCGGCGCTCTCTAATCTAATGTGTTTCTGGCCGATGGGCGGTTTCCACGCGCACCCTCGACCGTCTCTTTCTTCCTCGCCTTCGTCACCGAGTCTCGCCGCGATTCGAGGGGTTCGCGTTCGTGGTGAATTCGAACAACAGGCGCGTCGCGGCGGACGACTCGGAGTTTAGCTGCATGCGGAGCTTATCCGTGAGCTTGTACACGAGCGCGAACTTGGTTTGCATCTCGTTCTCCGTCAGTTTCCGGGACATCGTCGCCTGGACCGAGTCGCCGAGCATGAGTTCCCAGTCGGACCCCAGCGTGAACTGCGAGATGTTCCGAAACGGGTCCGTCCCGGGGTCCAGGGAAAGCAAGCCCGGAATTGAAGGCGCGGTGGTGACTCGCCATCGCGCCTTCCCGAGCTGGCCGCCCGTCTCGATCTTCGGCATGAGCGTCGCCACCGTGGACGCCGCGAGGTTGCTGAACGCGAGTTGGCCGTCCTCCTCGAGAAGCGAGTCCGCGAGCTGCCCTTCGAAGATGCGCGCCGCCTCGGCGACAGCGGCTTCGCGCTCGCTCTGGCCGACGATGGCGCCGTCGCCGGGGCCGACGCCGCCCACGGTCTTTCCGCCCACGGTCCCGCCGGCGCCCACGGACTGCACGGACGCGGCGCCGGACCGGGACGACCCGGAAGTCACCACCAGGTTGTCCGTCCAGTTGCTCGCCTTGCCCTGCACCAGCGCGCGGAGGTCGGCGCCCACCAGGGAAACGTCGAGCGTCGGGTCCAGCCCGTGCTCGGGGACAAACACCGCGCGGTTCGGGTGCTCGCGGCTGAGCCGGACCTGCGTGGCGACGAGGTTCACGTCGCCTCTCTCGAAGTTGACCACGCCGCTCGGTCGAATCAGCGCGGGATCCGCGACGCCGTTCACCTCCACCTCGCCGCTCACGCCGAAGTTCAGCACGAACGGGTACACCGCGCTCAGCTCGGGGCCCACCATCAGCCGCAGCCGGTTGAACCTGAGCGGCAGTTGCTCCGAGGAGGACGTCTCCGCGCCCCGCGGGGACTTCGCGGAGGACTCCGACGCGGACGAAGACGACCGCTGCAAGAACCCGGCCAGACCCCTTCTCGCCGCACCGCCGAAAGGTTTTAACGCGCGACTGGCTTCGGTCCCGGGCGCGGCGGACGCCGCCGCGCCGGGCGGCGGCGCCGCGTTGGGCTGCAGGAACGCCGTCCCCTTGGACAGACGCAACGAGCCGCCCACCTCCGGTTCCAGAAGCGTGCCTTTGACGACGATGTCCGCGTCCAGGCGGCCGCTGTAGACGGCGCGCGCGCGCACGTCCAAACCGGAGGCTTCGGCGCGGATCCCGCCCTGCACGTCGGCGCGCGCGACGAGGCCCTCCCATGTTTCGCCGCTCGCGCCGCGGCGCGTGTGCAGCACGGGGACGGCGCCTCTCACCTTGACCGAGCCTCTGGGTCCGCACTTGGCGTCGAAGCTGTCCGCGTAGAGCGTGTTCCTCTGGATGCGCACGTTCGCGTTCACGGGGTAGAGCGGGCGCGCCAGCAGCGGCGAGACGATCTTCGCGCGCGTGATCACGGCGGCGCCGTCGTAGATGGGATCGGCCAGCGTGCCTCTGACGGTGAGCGTGATGTTGGCGCCGCCCTCTTGCCACTCCACCGGGCCGCCCGTGCCGAGGCTCGGCGCGCTCAGCGCGGAGACGAGCTGCATGCCTCCATCCTGCACGGACCAGTCCACCTCGACGGACCTATCCGTGGCGTCCGGCAGAGGCAACACACCGCTCAGGCGCAGGTGGCCGGGCTCGACCTGCGGAGGCGCGCCGCGCTTGTTGCTCGACGCCGGGTTCGCTTCGGCGTGGAACTTGGCGGTGCGCGCGGGCGTGACCTCCGCCGACGCGCTGGCGTGTCCCATGCGCACGGTCCCCACGCGGCCGTCGCTGAGGTAGGCGCGAACGGAACCGGTGGGGCGCGAGACGGACCCGCCGACGTCTCCGGAGACGAAGAGCGTTCCCGCGATGTTCGGCAGCGGAGGGGGGGGCGGAGGCGGCATGCCGTTTGACGCCGACGCCGCGGACGCGACGTGGTGCACGATGGGCGCTAACCTCTGCGCGGGGAGATCGATCACGGCGAACGCGGCGTTCTGCTCCTCGCCGAACAGGTTCCCGTCGAGCTTGATGACGGCGTCGTCGGAGCGGAGCTCGAGTCGTCGCATGTGGAGACCGTCCACGGCGTCCACGTTCCCCTGCGCTTCGAGAGACTGCACCTGGTACGGTCCCCACGACCAGCCGTCGCCGGAGACGTCGAAATCCACCGCCGAGACTTGGTTTGCGTTCGGGTTCGTCGCCGTGCCCGGGAACGGCGTCTCAGCGCCGCCGCCTTTCATCTCCACCGTGCCGCGCCACGCGCCGCGAAGATCCTGTAAGCCGGGGAGCTTCGCGGGCGCGTCACCGTCCTGCGCGTCTCGGCCTGCGCCGCTGCTCTTGAAGTCCGCGCCGCGGGCGCTGCGCTGCTCTGCCGCCGCAGCCGCCGCCGCCTCGTCCAGCTGACGCCCCAGCTCCTCGGACGCCTTGATGGCGACGTCGCGCACCGCGTCCAGGAAGTGATCCTTCGCGCGGGTGTACTCCAGCGGGGTTGCTCCCTCGCGGAGCGCGGCGGCGAGACGTACGGCGGGGAGCATCTCCTCGACGTCAGCCTGCGGAACCGCCAGGAGGAGACGCCACGCGCCCGGGTCCATCTCGACGGGCGCCAAAGTGGGCCCCTTGGGTGTGGCCTCCGCCGGCTCGGCGGCGGCTTCGGCGCCGTCCCCGGCGTCGCCGGACGACGCCGCGACGACGTTGCTCGACGAGCCCCCCTCGGTGACCTTCAGCTTGATCGCGGCGAGGCGGTCCATGACGCTGGCGAGGGGGTTCGAGCTTGGCTTTTCCTCGGAAACGGCGGCGAACACCTTCCCTTCAATGACGTCGTCTTCCTTCGCTGTGAGCTCGGCAACCCACTCCGGGCTGGCGCCGCGCGCGTCGCCCCGCGCTTCGTCCGCCACGGCGGCGTCGCTCGTCGACGCCACCAAAAGACCGACCTCAGACTCCTCGGATGTCTCCTCAGGCACCGACGCGGCGACATCTCGAGCCTCTGCGCTGAGAGCCGTCGTGACTTCCTCGGGGTCCGCGTGCTTCGCATCCTCCGCGCAATCTGCGGCTTCCGCGTCGGACGCCTCGACGACGGACGCGCCCGTCGCGTCAACTGCCGTCGTCGCAGAGGCCGGGAATTCGGCGTCCACCTTCGCTGCGGGCGGGCTGAACACCGTCGAGACGAAGCGCTTGAGCTTTTCCTGCATGGAAACGCGTTCCGCGGGGTCCCTGGGGTACAGCGGGATTTCGACGTCCGATCGCTGCGACGCGCTCGTCTCCGTCTCCGCGGCGGCGATGGGCGCCTCGCCCGCGTCAACGACGCGCCCCTCGAGCGCATCATCCGAAGTCGCCTGGTCCTCGGGCACCACCACCCAATCGCCAGCCGTCTCGAGTCCGTCGGCGTCCGCCGCTTCCGCGGCGTCCTCCTCGGCGACGGGGACGGGGCGCTTCGGCGGCAGGGAGGTCCACACGGAATCGTCCAGGCAGTGTTCACCTTGGAGCGTGTACTTAGACCGACGCTGATCGAGCGCCGCGCGCTCGAGGCGCACGATGCGCCCATCCCACGACGCGTCGGCGTCCAGCACCTCGCCTTGCATGCCGCTGAGGCGAGGCTGCTGCACGCGCAGCGTCGCCGCGCCGAGCTTCTCGCGTAGATCCATGGAGAGCTTGGCGCGCTCGACGCGTCCGCGGAGCGATGCCAGCTCGAGGTCATCCAGTCGAAGGCCCGCGACCTGCATGTTGCCGCGGCCGTCGGACGCTTCGACGTCCGCCTTGAGCAAGCCGCGGCGGATAGACATAGACACCGAGGGCTGAGGTTGTTCGAGCCCCGCGGAAGTCGTCGCGTCCGGCGCGGGGTTCTTCAAGTTGAAACGCAAGTGCTCATCCGCGCGGCCGCGAGCATCCATGCTCACGCCCTCGATGCTCGCTTTTACCTCTCCTGCCAGTCGCGGTGCCAGCAAAAGCTGATTCACGCGCAAGCCTTCCAGCGAAACCTCCCCGCTGAACTTCGGGTCGTACACGCCGTCGGGAGAGGGCACGTAGAGGTGCTTGGAGATGTTCTCGACGCCGTGCGCGGCGAATTGACTCGCCGCCGCGCGTGCGGTGGCGATCGACGCGGGCGTCGCCGCAGGCAGCGATTCCGCCGACGCGCCGCCCGCGCCCTCGACGACGCCGTTCACTTTGGCGCTGCCGGAAAGACGAAGACGAAGGCGATCGGGAGGCGCGAGACGCGCAAGGTCGTCCTCTGACACGACCAGCGCCGCGAGATCCAGCGAGCGGAGCGTCGCGTCCACGGAAGCCTCGGTGAACGCGGGGCGTCCCGCGGCGAGCGATTCGTCGATGGTACGCGCCGCCAGTGCGACTTCCAAGGGAGGGTAGCTCGTCTCCGCCGCGCCGCTCAACTCGATCGCGGGGGCGCGCACGTCCGCGCTCACGCGACTTCGCGTGATTTTCAAATCTCCAGCCGTGCCCGTGTCCTTGATCTCCCACGACGCGTCCACGACGGGGGCCGCGTGCGGACCGGTGATGGTCGCCCTCGCGGAGCCAGGAGCCGCTGGGACGATCTTTTCGTACACAGCCTGGGGTAACCCGAACGTCGGGCTCGCGCCTGGCGCGGACGCGCAGGCGGATGCGTCGGATCGGTCCAGCCGGTCTGACGCGGCGTTTTTCACCGCGGCTTCCAGCGCGGGGTTGCTCGACAAGAGTTGCTGTAACCTGCTGGGAAACGCACGCGACAAAAATCCTCCCTGCGTGCCTTCGACGCTTTCCACCGAACCGCTCGGATCCATCGGCGGGTCACCGCTCGATGACGCGGGCGTCGCGCGGATGGTCGCCGCCTCTTTGAGCGCGAGCGACGCCACGACGCTTCTGGGATTGAAACCCTCCGCCTCGAGCTCAACGTCAACCGCCTCGGGATGGGATAGCGCGCCGGCGTCGACGCGAATCGAGCCTGAGGCGCGCGCTTCACCGCCCGCGACTGGTCTCGCTTCCGCTTCGTGAAGCGTCATTTTCTGGCTCCACGTGTCGACGGTGAACACGGCCCTCGCGTCCTTCACGGCGAGGCAGTCGTACGCCGCGACGGCGCCTTCGGCGCTCCCCATACGCACGGCGTCCTCGGCGAGCGCCGCCTCCGTGCCAGGAACGCCTCTGGTTAAGTCCTCGGGTTTCGGAGGGATGGTTTCCGCCGACCCCGTAAAAATAGGGTACTCGAGCGGGCCGCCCACGTACAAAAACCCGCGGATGGCCCCCGCGACCGGTCGCGGAGGCGGTCTGACGCCTAAGGTTTCGCGCAAATCGTGCACGTCAACGCCCGCGATTTGCGCGGAGATACGGTACTCGCCGCACCGCCCAGACCCGGGTTGAACGATGTGCGGGCGAGGCACTTTGCCGCTGTCCCTGGCCTCTTTTAGCGCTCGGGTGTTCTTTTCGCCCGGAGCGAGGTCCATGTCTCCCGAAGCCTTTAGAGGAATCGAGCCGTAATAGCCTTTGCCTCCGTGCAGATACATCCTCGTGCCTTCAAACACGAGATCCACGTCCGTGTCCGCGAAATCGTCCGGGCCATCCCAGAAGTGGAAGCTCACGCCGCGGCACCGAATCTGGCCTCCGAAATCAGGGAACGCCCAAGACTCTTTCGTGTTGCACCTCAGGCGCAACTCGCCGTCGACGCGACCGGTGGTGATATCGATCGGCAAACCTGGAATGGTCCGCTCGACGACTGCCGCACTCGTGTTGTTCAACTGCACGCGAACTTTCAAGTCCGCGAGGCTCGCGTCGCGAACGGCGCTCGCCTTCTTCGCTTTACCGTTCCCCAAGGAAGCGGTGTTATTCGCTGGAAGAAGACTGAGGTAACAGCGGATGTGCCCGCCGTCCTCGCCCCGCGCCGCCTCTTTGGCTAAAGACCGCTTTTCCGCCTCAGTGCGCTCGGCGCGAAGATGCCGCGGCAGAGTGTCGGTCTTCATCGTCACAGGTCGCTGGCTCGGCGGGACTCCGCGGCTCACTGGATTCACCTGCATGTCGAGCTCCAACCTACCGCGGGGACTGATGTTCACGATGCCGTTCATGCGTTTCAACAACCGAGGGTCGGGGTCGCCCGCCAAATGAAGCGATGCGGTACCGTTCACCACGCGTACAGATTCCAGAGCGAGTTTTGCGCCTCTTCCCGCGTCGTCGTTTCCTCCCGAGCCTCCACGTTTGGGGATGCTTATCGTCGGCCGCGCCGACAGTGGCAGAGTATCTTCGGGATACCCCAGCCAAGAGCCGTTTTCTCCCTGGCGGAGGGTCGCCTGCACACCTTCGAGGTGCGCAGAGACGACGATTTTGAACTGAAGCAGCGACGCAATCGGGCGCAGACTGAGTCTCACCTTCGCGACCTCGACGATGCTCCGCTCCGCCTCCGCGGGTCCAATGACGAGCGGCCCGACGTCCAGGAAAGACCCACAACCAAGTAACCCAGCGGGCCAGAGACCTTTGCACCGCCCGATGCGGATCGGGCGGTTCGCGGCCTGAGACACCGTGGCGGACATCCACGGCAGCGCGTTGTTCACGAAGTGCCGACCCACGTAATGCGAAAGCCCTGTGGACGCGCAAAGGATCCCGCCGAGCCACAACGCGTAGATTCCCATTCGCTGCAGCACGAACCGACGCCATTCCCGCCAGGCACCCGCTAACGCTTCGGCGGTGAGCCTCGGCCAGTCATCCTCCATTACAGCCTCGAGCTGCGCCTCCTCCACGGTCTGGTTTGCCTCGCGCTGCTCGGCTTCCGCCTCGGCGAAGCTCTCGAATGCGTCAACATCAAAGTCATCCGAATCCAGCGGTCCTCGCGTCATCTCCTCGTTTCGCACGGCATCCTTACCGCTCTTGCGTTTGTTCTTCTTATCACGGTCCGCCAGAGGCTCGAATCCCCTAAACTTTCCCGTCCATCCGCTCACCACGCCGTCCGTGTCGTCTCCCCGGTTATCTCCCTTGCCGCCTCGAGGCTGGAAAATCTTAGCCACAACCCCCAGCGAGCGGCGCGCGGGTGCGCCCCGCCGTCGGAGGAGGTAAAACGCGGGCCAAGACCTTGCCGGAACCCCGCGGACGGCAGAACCTCGGAGAACCTGTGTGCGTTCGCGAGATCACGCGCGGGAACGACGGGTCAGACGGGTTACCTCATTTGTCATTTGTAAAAAAAGGGATTAGGTCGAAACGTCGTTGTTTAGGGGGGAGCGCGAGAACGAAAGGGTCGACGCACCGTCTTCATGGTTCCACACAGGGGCGCCATGCGTCTGGCTCGTGCTGTCGCGCACGAGGGCCAGAGTGAGGAGCCAGTCCTGCCTTGAACTCTTGACGAGAACCGAGATCTGGGTGCCACCCGGCTCGGGTTCACGCCGGGAGCTGCGAGGGCGAGAAAACTCATCTTCGGTCCCCGACGCTTCACCGGCCGCCTCTTCGAGGCGACTGATCCCCCCCCCGCCCTCCGCGGGAGCTCACCCCGACCAACGAAGTATACGACGCGCGCCTGGTCGAAGGTCGCGACGACGTGCGCGCGTCGCGCGCGCTGCGTATGGCACTTTTCGAAAACCACCACCCGGTTCACTCACTCCGCCAGGTAGGATCGGGCGACGTAAACGGTAATTCAGACCGCGACAGGCGACAGAGTGCAAATGTGCCAGAAAGTCTGCCGTCTGCAGTTCTCTGCACTTTTTTGCTCGTCGGTGTTCTTCAAAACAAGAGGCGCGCCCAGTCAGGAGACCGCGCGCTGCCCTCGCGCGCGTGGGCGGGAGACTCAGGCGCGAACGTCTCCTCGCGCTCGCGATGGGGCTGTTCGAGGTGGTGTTCCCTTCGGGACTTCCAGACGCGAGGTGGACGCAAGGTTTCGCCCTCGCGCAGGTCACGGCTTTGCTCTCCGCTTCGTCGGCGGTGGCAAGCACCGCGCTCGTCGAGCGCGGCGCGAAACTTCCCGCGTGGCAGTCCTTCTTCATATACGTCCTCCTCGCGGCATTCTACGTGCCGGCTGAGTGGCGCGCCCGCGCGCGCGACAGCGACAGACGCGCGCGCGCCGAGGCGTTCGCCTCGGATGCCACGTCTGGTGAGATCGACGACGGTTCGACCGGGGGGGCGGGGAGATCTTCCGGGTCGGCGCCGACGTCGGCGCCGTTCGACCCATGGCGAAGGTGGGAGGACACGCCGGTGACCCGTTCAACGGCGCGCTACGCGGCGTTGGCACTCATCGACACGCAGGCGAACTATCTGATCGTGAAGGCGTTTCAGTACACCTCCCTGACGAGCGTCACCCTGTTGGACTGCGCGGCCATCCCGTTTTCGATGGCGCTGTCTCGCGCGGCGCTCGGCGGCGCGTACTCGCGAAGACACCTCTTGGGTGGGGCCACCTCCGTGATGGGTCTCGCGATCCTCGTCCTGACGGACGCGTACGTGCGTGGAGCGAACGACGCGGGCTCCAACCCCGCGTGGGGGGATTTCATCGTTCTCCTCGCCGCGTTTGGGTACGCGTCGTCCAACGTGCTTCAGGAAGCGGCGCTTCTGGACGGCGCGTCCACGGTGGAAGTTCTCGCGCACGTCGGCGGGTTCGGCGCCGTCTTCAGCGGCATACAGTGCCTCGCATTAGAACTCGATAGCCTCGCGCGGCTCAATGCCACGGCAGGCGCCGCGGGTGTCGCCGAGCTCGCGACGTTCGCCGCGTCGCTCTTTGCCATGTACTCGCTCGTCCCGGAAGTGCTCCGACGGTGCGGCGCGGCGGCGTTCAATGTCGGCATGCTCAGCAGCGACGTGTGGGCGTTCGTCGCGCGCGTCTTGCTGTTCGGAGGTTTCGGGGATATTCGCGCGGTGCTCGCGTTCTTCGCGTCCTTCTTCGTCGTTTCCGCGGGACTCGTGGTGTTCTTAGCGGCGGGCGACCCTCTGCCGCTGGAACGGAAAAACCAAACGTCGCGATACGCGGCGCTGGACGAGGACGTCGACGCGGTCGTCGCAGACCTTGAAGACAGGAGGGGGGGGGCGCGAG